>Ga0310786_10001902_pt1 | contig 32996 bp, 45 predicted proteins | sample AusTroGonzalo_MG_FD_203881 | JGI IMG/M metagenome (GOLD analysis project Ga0310786, IMG submission 203881) | Bovine rumen microbial communities from tropical cattle in Woodstock, Queensland, Australia - Gonzalo_03 (v2) (version 2) | ecosystem: Host-associated > Mammals > Digestive system >... | reverse complement strand
CTATGATATGGAAATAAAGCAATTGGAGAAACGTATTGAGAGCATTAAAAAACGCAGAAAGTGAGGTTTCTATGAAAACGTATTATTTGACACTTTCGCAGGTGTTTCCATCTACTCATTGCAGGGCTGGGGAGCCTACGGAATTTGAGGCCGCTTTCAATGCTGGCCAAGACCTACCAAATGGCGACACCTTCGCCAAGTACAGGAAACTACACACCATCCGAGCCAATTATGACTTTTGGGCTAAACGCTTCGAGAAGATAGCCGCTGGCAAGGCCGTTCTTTCTATCCGTCAATGGGTAGGCAAGCCATACGGGAAAGGCTCTACGCAGCGCGAGATTGCCCGTCTGACCCGTGAGGACGGTATCGGTATTCAGAAGATGACTATTATAGGGTGCGCCACGATACACCCTATATACGTTGACGGTCACTCTGTGTCCTGCAAGACACTCGCCAATAACGACGGACTGGATGAAGCCGACTGGCATAATTGGTTTAACGGCTACGATCTGACGGAGCCGCTGGCAGTTATTCACTTTACTAAATTCCGCTACTGATTATGAACTTGAAGCATATTACATTTACTGGCATAGATTGGCGCACAAGCCTAAATGCCCTGTTAGAAATTCAACGTCAGAACCCAATCGTTGAGTTTGGTGTATTGACAAGTTATCATTGGAACGAGAACGGAAATCGTTATTTGCGTCCAGATATTATTAGAGGATTGCGAGGTCGATGGTTGAATCTCTCGCTCCATCTTTGCGGGTCAGCAGCACATGACGCTGCAATAGGTGAGTGGGAGAAGATAGACAACTTTTTATTGGGCTCTCTCGACATCTTTAAGCGTGTGCAGTTGAACATATCAAGCAGGAAGGACAATCCCGAATACTGCAAAATTCCGTTGGTCATAGGTCAGGAACTTATTGTGCAACAGCATGACGTTGATGATATGCCTATCTATGAGGCGACGGTCAAGAAGTGGTCAGAGCGTCCGTTCCCGCATCGAGACACAATCAGTGTATTATTGGATGCAAGCGGTGGCCGAGGTATTGACACCCAATTGAAAGTGCTGCCGTCAAGCGGCAAGGTAGGCTATGCTGGAGGCTTCAATCCCGACAACGTGGGTGATAAACTTGCTTTCTTATTGCAGAACGTCCGCACGGGAGAGTTTTGGATTGACATGGAGAGCGGTGTGCGAACAGACGATTGGTTTGACACTAACAAAGTGATCCGTGTGCTGGACATCTGCAAAGAGGTTATTAGTGAATCTACAATGAACAACCCCGAAACGCTTGGAGGGCGTGACGTATGATAGGACTTGTAAAAAAGTGCCGGAACCTAAAGACAGACAGGTTTGGCCATGACTACTGCCAAAGTACGCACGTCTGCTACCGTACCGTTTGCGAAAGCAACATGTTTGTTACCGTCCTGCACCTTGGGGCGTATATTCATACAATCAGAGACGAACATAACGAAGGAAAGTAACTATGGCAACTACACAGATAATTAGCAAGGCAGACGAGGTAAGGAACTTTCTTGCTGCATTCTGCAGGACTCTTGACAAAGAGGATTTTCGTTTGCGCTCCGTGCATTTCCAGCGTGACGAGCAGACGGGAGAACTCATAGGTGTACGGCTATCATACGAGGAGAAGGAAGGAGGTGAGGCATGACACTACACATCATCGGAAGCATTGAAGAATATACCTCCTACGGCTGGGTAATAATACCCCTGTTCTTTCCCTACATCGAGCGTCTGCGGCCTCGTAAGGACTACCAGCGGCAACCCTACTGGCTCCGCATCCGAAGCAATCCGTACAGAAGGAACTACCATTGACGGGAGCCGCACAGGAACGGCTCGAAATTATGCGCATTTATCACCCCAAATTATACGAAACAATGAAACCAAAGGAGTTCTACGAATTAGTCAAGGAAATGCGGAGAGAGCAAAAGGCATATTTCCGCATGAGGACAACCGCAAGTCTTGAAGCCAGCAAGCGGCTCGAAAAGCAGGTTGATGACGAGATAGAACGGGTAGAGGAAATACTTCACCCGAAGCCAAAGCAGATGGACTTTTTCAACAACATATAACATCATCAGGACATGAAACCAAAGCAGCAAGAGGGGCTTTTCGACCATGACCCCGTAATGAAATGCAGGGACTCCAAGGGACGTTTCGCAACGCCTGAACGAGCCTACGCAGACAAGGCCATCAAGGAGAACATCTACTTGCGCCATGAGCGCGAGAAGTACATGCGTGCCTGGCTCGCTGCCGCTGACATGGCAAGTTACTGGCAACGGAAGTACCTTGCGCTGCAGGCTAAGATAAAATCAATCCAGTAACCCAATTTACATTCAGAAAATGGCAAAGAAAACTGACAAGAAAGACCCTGCACAGCAGGAGTGGAAGCGGCCATGCGACATCAAGGTAACGCGCACGGCCAACGAAAACACCATGTACCACAAGTACATTGCCGAAGACGTGTACCAGCGTTGGACGGAGGACTTCATCGACGAGGACACCAAGGAGGTTGTCAGCGTCGAGCGTAAGCAGAAACTCTTCGAGCGCGGCACATACCTCGACAAGAACAAGATTTCAGAAGTCAAGTTCGCAATCCAGGCAGAGCAGATTGAGAACATAGCCGTCACCGATACGCCTTACGACGTGATGCGCTTCTTCACGAACAGCCTGTGCCCTTGGGAGGTAAACATCGCCAACAACACCCGTAACGGATGCACACAGAAGATGCAGTACCTCGTTCGGGCGCAGAGCGTGGAAAAGGCCATCGAGGTAGCCACTGAATACGCTGGCATGTACCTTCACCTTTCCGGCTGGGTCATCGTCAAGCAGGTAAAGTACTGCGACTACCGCATCATCGAGGACAGCGACGAGTGCATCCCTACAAATGCGCCCGACAACGTGGATAGCGACTATGACTATTACAAGGTGACGGTGCAGAGCCGTTTCTTCTGCGATCTCGACGATGACGTAGAAAAGACGAACTACACCTACATCATCAAGGCGCAGGACGTAGGCGAGGCAAAGGAGCGTATCACGGCCTTCTGCGAGAAGCTGTGGGAAACGCAGTTGAAGAACCCCCGTAACTCATTCGTCGTGCTGAAAGGCCAGCCGTATGAGACGGACGGCATCGTCCCCCTTCCCTACTGCGAACTCTACAAGGAACAACAGGAGTACTAACACTCCCATTTATTAACAATCAAATTCATAAAACAATGTCAAATTTCGGAATTAGAATTGACCTGCTGAAACTGCAGGGAGCGTTCATGAGGAACCTCAAAGGAACGAAGGCCACGAAACGCTGTCTCATCATCCCCGTGGATGATTGCGATAGCATCTTCCTCGGAGAGAAAGGCTGTTACCTCAACATGACGGGTATTGAAATGGAGAACCCCCAGTTCAACGACACCCATTGCATCAAGGGCGACATCCCGAAGGAGAAGCGCGAGCAGATGACCGAAGAGCAGAAACGGGCTATGCCCATCATCGGTGGTATGCGCGTAATCACCCCGAAGCAGCAGCCGACGATGAACGTGGGCGGCGAAGTGCCATTTGAGCAGTTGGACGTTGACGGCAACGACCTCCCATTCTGAACAGGCCTCACTACACAGGAACTTATCGGGGTACGGACAACACCTGCCCCGATAAGCCGTGTAGAGGGCGAGAAAACAACGAGAAACAACGAAAATACCCATGAGCAAGGAACTTACCACCGGAGCGAAGAAAACACGCTCTCGCCAAAAATCGGGAAAAATAACTATCCACCAGCCGCCAGTAACGTCATCCGACATGTTCACGCGGTTGTGCCATTCAGAACTCCATGCCGAGTGCATCAAGGAGCACCGCTTCTACCAGCCTCGCAAATGGCGTTTCGACTATGCCCTGCCACGTTACAAGATAGCCGTTGAGGTGGAGGGCGGTGTATGGACGGGAGGCCGTCACATCAGACCTGAAGGCTTCCTTGGTGACATCGAGAAGTACAACACGGCTACGCTGCTTGGCTGGCGCGTTTTCCGCACAACGCCCGACCATCTTCTGACGGGAAAAACGATACTTTTGCTAAAAAATGCTATTTCTGGGTCGTTTTGCACCCCGAATGACGATTTTTTGCACGAAAAGTGATTATAATATAAACATTTTGCGTAATTTTGCAACCAAATTCATACATTTTTTGAACCATGATTAGATTTTCAGAGTACGTCTCATTGGGACACCCCGACAAGGTTGCTGACTACATCAGCCAGTACCTGCTCGACCGTTACATCGAGCAAGACCCTGACACGCGCTACGCGGTTGAGGTACAAATAAAGAACTTCAAGGTGACGCTCGGAGGCGAAGTGTCCTCCAAGGCGCAGTTCTCGGATGAACAGATAGCGGCCTACGTCCGACAGGCCGTGAATGACATCGGTTACACGCGCGAGTACATGATGAAGTGGGGAGCCGAAAACACCATCTGCGGTGATCTCCTCGAAGTGACAACCCTCATCCGTCAGCAGTCACCCGACATCGCTCAGGGCGTGAACAACAACGGCTGGGGCGACCAGGGCATCTTCTTCGGTATGGCCTCCTATGACAAGCAGACCAACGGAATGCCCTTCGACCACACGCTGGCCAAGCGTCTGTGCAAGGCTCTCTTTGACAGCGGCATCGGAGGCCTCGACATCAAGACGCAGGTAGTCATGCACGGAAACCGCGTCCGCAAGGTCATCGTGGCCATTCCCCTGCTCCCTGACACCCCGATTAAGAAGGTCAAGAAGTTCATCAAGTCGAAACTTCGCGGACTGCGCGGCTACCAACTCATTGTAAACGGCACAGGCCGCTACGTCCAGCACTCCACCATAGCCGACTGCGGTACAACAGGCCGCAAACTGGCCGTGGACTTCTACGGAGGCAACTGCAAGATTGGCGGCGGCTCCCCTTGGACGAAGGACGCATCAAAGGCCGACCTGACACTCAACCTCGCGGCTCGCAGACTGGCAAAGAACTACGCAGCGGCCAACGAGTGCGACGTGTATGTGTCACTGGCTTGTTGCATCGGCAAGAAGCAGGTGGACGTGCTCATAACAGACAAGGCCGACAACGTGCTGGTAGAGGGCAGTTGGGACATCGACCCCGCGGAACTCCGCAAGGCATACGGACTTGACAAGCCCATCTACGCCTCTATGTGCCGCTGGGGACTTTTCGGAGAGTTCCAGGCTGACAAGGCGTGGGAATAATTCACTAACAAATAAACCATTTAGCAATGAAAACAGAAAAGGTGCTGCTTTCGCAGTTGAAAGTAAATGCGGCCAATCCCCGTACCATAACGGACAGGAAATTGCGCCTATTGGTGGAACGTCTGCTGGCCTTCCCCAAGATGATTGAGATTAGACCCGTAGTAGTTGACGGCAAGATGACGGCTCTCGGTGGCAATATGCGACTGCGGGCTTTCAGCGTCATTTCGCACATGACCATTGAAGACATAGCCGAGAAACTGGCTGGCACAAAGAACTTCCAGCGGCTCACCAAGGCCGAGCAGGAGAACCTGCTGGCGTATTGGCAGAAGTGGCTGGAGAAACCGACCGTCGATGCAGTCAAGGCTTCCACCCTATCCGAGGAGGAGAAGAAGGAGTTTATCATCGCAGACAACGCCTCCTTCGGTGAATGGGACTACGACAAACTGGCTAACGAGTGGGACAACAACGACCTCGTGAACTGGGGCTTGGACGTATGGCAACCCGACCCACCACAGGGCAGTAACGGAGGCGGCAACGCCAACGGGCTTGCAGCAGCCGAGAACGCAGGTAGTGAGCAGTCCTTCGACGGCTCCAACCTCCCTCCTGAACTGCAAGGCGCAGACATCAACCCCGATGACCTCCCGAAGATTGAGGGCAATAATGAGGTGGCCATGGAGCGCGTCATCCTCGTGTACCCGAAGGAGCGCACAGAGGAAATCTGCAAACTGCTCGGACTTTCCAAGATTGAGAAGGTCGTGTACAGCATCAACGAACTATTCCCTGACGAGGAACAGCAGCCATCCGAGGGGGAACAACCCGAGGACGCATGACTTACGACGAATACATAGCATACCACAAGCAAGGTGACGCAGGGGTAGAGGAACGCATGATAGCCTCTCTCTGCCGTCACTTTGCGCTTTCGGGCTGGGACGCTTTCAGGCTCATCTACTTCTACACCATGACCTACCACATACCAAGTGCGCTGGCCATGCTGATAGACGGAGAGCGCAACATGAAGCGTCTGCATTTCCGCACCGACCGTCGCTATGTACGCTGCAACGGGGCTTTTCCCCGACTCCTGCAGGAACTGACCCGTGACAAGTACGAGCGGCTGCTGACCGTCAGGACTACACAGGATGCGTACAACGTAGTCAGGGAGTGGTACTTCTTCGGGCGTTACGCGGCCTACCTGTTCCTCGAAGTGTACTGCAATGTGTTCTCCCCTCAATGGGAGGATAACGTGGTGTACGGCTGGGAACCCGACGAGAACTACACGAAAGGGGCTATCTCGATAACGAGGAGCAACGAACGGGCTGCACTTGATAAGTTCCTCAGCCAGGCAAAAATCGACGCAAGAGACAACGCTTTCGCAATCGAGACGAGCCTGTGCGCTGTAGCCAAGTTCAACAAGGGCACTCGCTGGAATGGCTTCTACACGGAGCGTATGCTGGAGGAGGCCAAGGGTACCAAGTACGAAACAATTATCTACCAACTTGCACGATGAAGAAATGAACGGGAAACGACCAAAGACCTGCGTGTTCATAACAGGAACGAACGCGGTGGGAAAATCTGCCCTTGCTTGGGCTATCATAGACCGTTACGGCGGCGTTGATAGGATAACCAACGACGTGACCTACTGCGTCGAGGGCAGTATATGCCTCGCTGGTAAGTACGGAGTGACCCGTTACGGCGGCGTTGATAGGATAACCAACGACGTGACCTACTGCGTCGAGGGCAGTATATGCCTCGCTGGTAAGTACGGAGTGACCCGTTACGGCGGCGTTGATAGGATAACCAACGACAAGGGCAGTTCTTGTACCTCCAAGTTGGCAGAAATCGTCGAGGAGGGGCTGGCTCATGCCGACGTGATGATCTGCGAGGGGTCATTCATGAACACCTTCGGGCTGAACCTCACAAATGCCATGTTCAAGGCTGACCGTCACCTTATCGTGTCACTCTATACGGACTCTGCTACTATCTACAACCGCATTGTCAGCAGAAGCAACGGGAAGTATGGTACTGGCAAGCGTAACTGGCCTACCATCGTACGCAAGCAGAAACAGGCTATGGTAGCAGCACAGAAATGGCAGTCTATCGGTGTCAAGGTGCTACAGATAAACACGGCCACCGTGACCGTTGAAGAGGAACTGGAGAAGGTGCTGCAAGCAATCGAGCAACTATGTGGAGAGCCTACGACGAAAGGATAGCAAAGCAGGTATGTTACGACTGCGGCTCCCCCGTGAGCAAACGGACATACCCGTTCTTCCGCAGGATGCTATACACCAGCGGTGACAAGGTGTGGTCGGAACTCTACGGCGACCAGGCACTCTACTTCGCCACGAGAGCGCGAGACCATGTGCGCCTCATTGAGATAGCCGTCCGCACTCCATACCAAGGCACAGGGCTTGGCCGAAAGGTGCTTTTCCGGCTGCTCTCGCGTATGAAAGCCGCTGGCCTGTATAAACTCACATTCCGCACTCCTATCGCAGAGGAGGCTCAAAAGTTTTGGCTACACCCCGGAGCGCGCATAATGGACGTGAAGGGTGAGGACTATGAAATGGAATTAACAATCAAACAAGACAAGTAATTATGGCATATTATCAATCCCCAAGGTGGAGCGCGGAGATAGCCGACTGCTCCATGCCTATGACCTTCGACACCTACAGCAACTGCGCTTTCGGCTGCATGTATTGTTTCAGCCAGTACCAGCGCGGCATCGGTGGTGCCAAGGAACACTACCTCGCAAAGGAGGTGAACCCCGTCAATGTGGAGCGCATCAAGAAGATGTTCCTCGAACCCGACAAGTACGCTGGGCAGTTCGCGGAGTACATCAAGCAGCGTCGCGTCATGCAGTGGGGAGGCCTCTCTGACCAGTTCGACGGCTTCGAGCGCAAATACGGTAAGTCGCTTGAACTGCTCCGTTTCTTCAAGGAGATAGACTACCCTCTCTGCTTCTCGACAAAGGCGACATGGTGGACGAAGGATGAGCGTTACATGAGCCTCGTGCGCGGACAGCGAAACTGGAATTTCAAATTCTCCATTATCACGCTGGACGCTGAGAAAGCCCGTATCATTGAGCGCGGCGTGCCGTCACCCATGGAGCGACTGGAGGCCATCGGACGCATTGCGGAGGCCGACGCTGGAGGTGCTACCCTGAGACTGCGCCCGTTCATTGTAGGCGTTTCCACACCTACCTACCTCGACCTGATACGTGAGGCCAGCCAGCGAGGAGCCACTGCCCTCTCTACGGAGTTCTTCTGCGTCGAACAGCGCAGTCAGACGTTGAAGGAGTACATGCCTAAACTCTCTGAACTCTGCGGCTTCGACCTCATGGCCTTCTATAAGAAGTACTCCTACGCACAGGGCTACCTCCGACTGAACAGGAAGGTCAAGCGTCCGTTCATAGAGAACATGAAGCGGCTCTGTGACGAGGTTGGTATGCGCTTCTATGTGTCTGACGCTCACTTCAAGGAGTTGTGCCACAACGGATCGTGCTGCGGCCTCCCTCCGACGTGGAACTACTCGCACGGCCAGTTCTGCGAGGCTCTGCAGATATGCAAGAAGAACGGCCAGGTGACGTGGGATGACATCAAGCCCGACATCGAGAGTCTGCATCAGTACGACTGGGGCAGGGCTTCGGGCTTCAACGCCAACAGCAGCGAGAAACGTGCGCAGTTCTATGGTATGAGTATGGCCGAGTACATGCGCTGGCTATGGAACAACCCACAGGCTGGGCAGTCGCCTTACAAGATGTTCGAGGGCGTTATGCACCCTTCGGGCAAGGACGCAAACGGTAACATCATCTACACTTACAATCACGAAAGGACAATATGAATAAGAAACGAAATACGCAGCGGCGCAACCACATGAAGGAAGGGCGCAAGGCTATCGAAGCCCCTCTGTACAAGCGCGGCTGGAGCATAGCGAGGATAGCCGAGGAGGTGCGCGAGCGTCTGAACACCACCTGCTCTACTCGAACCGTGTGGAATGACATCAACGAACTACTTGACGAGTGGCGCGAGAGCCGCATTGATGACGTTGACCAGAAACTACAGCTGGAGTTGGAGCGCATCGATGACGCTGTTAGCGAACTATGGGAGCAGTGGGATAAGAGCAAGGAGGACTGGGTGCGTGAGTACAACAAGCGCGTCGGTGTTCCCGTGCCTCAGACCGACGAGAACGGCCAGCCCGTAGGCGAGGCTACCGAGATTGCCACCGTCAAGCGTGAAAACAAGACCGAGAACGTGATAGGACTCGGCAACCCTTCCTACATCGCAGAAATACGCCAGCAGTTGATGGAGCGGCGCAAGTTGCTCGGCCTCTATGCCGCCACCAAGACGGAGGCCACCAATATCAATACCAGCGTGCTCATACCTGCCGACAAGATGACCGAGGAGGAAATCAGGAAGGAAATAGAGCGTATCAGGGAAAGTCGAAACAAGTAAACTGCAATGGACTACAGCACGGCTATGAGATTGCTTGAACTGGAGAAGGAGTTACACAAGAGAGACGCAAGGTCGCGCTTTCCTGTGTTTCTTGACTATACCGCATCCTCATACGACCGCCAGTGGTTTCATACGCTCATTGCCAACAAGTGCCAACAGTTGTTAGAGGGTACGCTGGGGAGTGACCGCCTCATGCTCTTTGTGCCTCCGCAGCACGGCAAGAGCGAGATTGTCAGCCGCAAGTTCCCTGCATGGGCTTTGGGTGTCAATCCCCTGTTGAAGATTGTCGGCAGTTCCTACTCCGCAGATCTCGCGCAGCAGTTCTCCCGTTCCATCCAGCGCACCATCGACAGCAGCGAGTACGGCGAGGTGTTCCCTCAGACCTACCTCAACAACATGCGCGTCAAGACTGATACACAGCGCGGCTGGCTCCGCAATGTTGACCAGTTCGAGACGGTAGGCTACGGTGGTTTTTACAAGGCCGTCGGTGTCGGTGGCTCCCTGACGGGTACTCCCGTTGACCTCGGCATCATAGATGACCCAGTGAAGGACGCGCTGGAGGCTGGAAGTCAGACGTACCGAGACCGCATTTGGGACTGGTACACAGACGTATTCCTTACCCGTTTGCACAATAACTCGAAGCAGATACTCATCATGACGCGCTGGCACGAGGATGACCTTGCAGGCCGTCTGTTGGAGCGAGAGCCTGAGAAGTGGACGGTGGTAAGCATTCCGGCAATACGCGAGGACATGAACCTCCCCGAAGACCCGAGACAGATAGGAGAGGCACTTTGGGAGGAACGGCACTCGCTGGAGCGTCTGCTTGACGTGGAGAAGCGCAGTCCGAGAACCTTTGCAGCCCTGTACCAGCAGCGGCCTACCATCGCTGGCGGTAACATCATCAAGCGCGAGTGGTTTAAGCACATCAAGGTCGCAGACTTCAAGCGCATCTATGACAATGAGCCTATAGTGTTCTTCCTCGACACCGCCTACACCGACAAGACGGACAATGACCCGTCGGGTATCATTGCCACCTGTAAGATTGGCGGCGACCTATACATCACGCACGCGCACAAGGTGATGATGAAGTTCCCCGACCTCCTGCGCTTCATCCCTGAATACGTGAGGCAGCACGGCTACACCAGTCGCTCCTCTATCCGCATCGAGCCGAAGGCCAACGGTATCTCTGTCGTTGACCAGTTGAAGGACACGTCAGGCCTGAACGTGGTACGCACACCAAGCCCGAAGGACAGCAAGGAAACACGTCTCTATGCCGCCTCCCCAACCGTTGAGAGCGGTCGTGTGATACTCGTTGACGGCGCATGGAACGAGGCTTTCGAGGATGAGATTTGCGGCTTCCCTGCCAAACCACATGACGAGTACGTCGATATTCTCGGCTACGCCATAGACTACCATGTCAGCAGCCCGTTCAAGCCTATAGACAAGGCTCGCACGGCAAACAAAGTGTATTAGTAACCCCTAAAATCAATAAAACAATGGCTACAATTCAAGACATCATCAGAAAAGAACGCCCTGCATCCGAGATCATCCAAGACCTCAAAGACAAGGCGTTTCCCGTCCCTGCATGGGGAAGTTGCGGTAGCAGAAAGGGTCTCGTGACTGAGTACGACCCGAAGAAGCACCCTGTTATGGATAAGTCCAAGTACCCCGACGTGCCTCTCAACGACGGCAAGGGTGGTATGGACTACGTGACGCGCATCACGTACAACCTGCAGCAGTTGGCCGTCAAGCGTATGACGGAACTCTGCTGTGGCATCCCCGTGAAGCGTATCTACTCCCCCGAGGATGACAAGCAGAAGGAGGTGAGCCGCTTCATGGAGCGCATCTTCGCCTGTAACCGTATCGACAGCGTGAACAACGAGCGTCTGACTATGCTTTTCGCTGGCTGCGAGGTGCTGACGCTGTGGTATGCCATCGAAGAGAAAAACAACAAGTACGGCTTCGACTCCATGTTGAAGTTCCGCTGCAAGAACTTCTCCCCGATGAACGGCGACAACCTCTATCCCCTGCTTGACGAAATGGGCGATATGATTGCCCTCTCCATCGGCTACAAACGTAAGGTGGCCAACAAGACCGTTTCCTTCTTCGACTCCTACACCGCTGAAAAGCACTACAAATGGAGTGACAACGGTAGCGGAGGCTGGGAACTCATAGAGGAGGATGACATTTCAAAGATTGGCAAAATTCCTGGAGTGTATGTTTGGAGGCCGACCCCGATTTGGGAGGACACCAGTAACATCGTCTATGAAATGGAGTGGTCTGTCAGCCGTAACGGTAACTACCTGCGCAAGAACTCCAAGCCCCTGTTCTGTGTCTTCGCTGACGAGGAAATCCAGTTCGGACAGGAGGGCGACGAAAAGGAGGAGTTCAAGAGCATTCTCCAGTACCCGAAGGGAAGCACCGCTGGCTATGTCACTTGGGCGCAAGCCGTCGAGAACCTGAAATTTCACATTTCGGAACTGCGGCAGACGTTCTTCACGCAGTTGCAACTCCCCGACTGGTCGTACGAGAGCATGAAGGCCAACCCCATGAGCGGAGAGAGCCGTAAGCAGTTGTTCATCGACGCACAATTGAAGGTCAAGGATGAGTCAGGCCGTCTGCTGGAGTTCTTCGACCGCGAGGTGAACGTGGTCAAGGCATTTTTGAAGGTCGCGCTCGGAGAGGAGTACCACGAGGCCATTGACGCGCTGCCCGTCGAGAACGTCATCACTCCGTTCACCATCACCGAGGAGAAGGACACAATCTCTAACCTGATGATGGCTAACGGCAACAAGCCTATCATGAGCCAGCGAGAGGCCATTGAAGAGTTCGGACACTCTGACGATGTTGATGCCACGCTGGAGGAAATCAAACAAGAAAGTGCGCTCGACGCTTTTTCCCTGACAGAGTAAGGAGTTAGCCACATGGCAGCACGAAAAGCAACGAGACGCAACGAGAGAGTGCAGGAGCGGCCTAAATATCAGTGCCGCCACTGCGCTAACTCGTATGACTGGCACGAGATAGGCTACGACGGCAAGCCTTTCCTCTGCCGATGTCCGTACAAACAACAGGGAGGTAAGTTCTGCATCTTCCTGAAAGACCCAGCCTGTGCAGAACATTTCAAACTGAGACCTGAATATGCCGAAGCCGAAGAATAAGTACGACCGCCTGCACCTGCTACACCTACAGCAGTTGCAGAGGCAAATCGACGAGATCTACAGGGAGGCGACCCGTGAGGCCGCTGCTATCGGTGTCGCCATAACCGACTTCAACCCTGACCGTCCTTTCACCTTTGATGACTACCCTCTCACGAGGATGCGCGTAGAGAGCCTGATGTTACGCTTCAAGGCCGCTGTTGAGGTGGCCGTCGTGAACGGTATAGAAAGCGAGTGGACGCTTGCCAACAACAAGAACAATGAACTCGCCAATCGTGTATTCGGGCGCAACGTCGGACGGCTGACACAGGAGCAGTACCGACGCTATTACACCACAAATGAGGACGCTCGCGACGCTTTCATTGCCCGTAAGGAGAACGGCCTGACCCTCTCTGACAGGGTATGGAGGTACACTGGAGAGTTCAAGGAGGAAATCGAAATGGGGCTTGACCTCGGCATCAGGGGTGGACTGTCAGCTGACGAAATGACGAGTGACCTGCGTAAGTACCTCCAGCACCCCGATTTGCTATTCCGCAGGGTGCGTGATGAACACGGCATTTTGCACCTGTCGAAGCGAGCCGCGCAGTTCCATCCTGGACGTGGGGTGTACCGTTCCTCGTACATGAACGCTCGACGGCTGGCCGCTACGGAGGGCAATATCGCCTACAGAACGAGTGACCACATGCGCTGGCAGGACATGGACTTTGTCGTTGGCATTGAGATACACCTGAGCAATAACCACACTTGCTTGGGACGTGACGGAAAGCCGCACCCGTTCACGGACATCTGCGACGATCTGCAGGGGCGTTACCCGAAGGACTTCAAGTTTACTGGCTGGCACCCACACTGCCGCTGTTACGCTACCTCAATACTGAAAACGGATGAGGAGATAGCCCGTGACACGCAGCGCATCCTTAACGGGGAACCGCTGGACGGTGAGAGCGTGAACAGGGTGGATGATGTGCCGCAGGGCTTCAAGGACTGGCTCGCGGCCAACGAGGAACGAGCCGCCACAAGGTACTCCGTTCCCTACTTCATCAAGGACAATATGAAGTACGTTCCGGCAGAACTCCGTGAGGCTTTTGCTTCCCGTATGCCTTACGACACTTACGAGGAATATGCCAAGGCCATGCGCTACAACCAGCAGCATGCGCATTTCTCCGTTCCCATACGGAAGAACAACGCGGAACTCTCACGGCTGCTGCCAGTCGTGCAGGGCAAGATTATGAACTTCACGGAGGCCGACGGCGGCAGCGGCAATCCCGACTACGGTATTGAAAAAGCCTCTGAACTTGGCTTCCACCACAACTGCCAAACCTGCACCATGGCCTATGAACTGAGGCGCAGGGGCTTCGACGTTGAGGCAAGGCAGAACCCCATAGCGCAGGGCTACAAACGCGCTCGGGAGTTTGACCGCTTCTGCTTCTCGAAACATGTGAAATGGACTGACCGCTTCCTGAATGCAGACGGCACAAAGGCAGACTATGCCTGGTCGAGGACGGCCAGCCTCGCGGACACGCCCGAAGCAAAACGGGCTTTCATCTACGGAAAGACAAGGGATGAGGGACGTTATGAGGTCTATTGTGCTTGGAAAGGAAAAGACGCTGGAGCGCACGTATTCATTGTCGAAAGGACTGCTGACGGCGACCTGATTTGGTTTGACCCTCAGTCAGGAAAGAAAGGCAGGGATATTGCCAATTATGCGTCAAGCATGAGGCCAGCGTCTATAGGAGTACTTCGGATTGACGACAAAATCATCAACCCGAAGTTTGTTAGCAGGTTATTGAAGGCGAGAAAGTAGGTCGAGGCTGTCAAGGCCAGACACCACCTTCACCTTGCGTCCGTCCCACAGGATATACGTAGGCAGTCCTGTAGGGTCGGGCGTTTCGCTATCTTCCCTGTGTTCAGCATACACTTCGGAGCCGTCAACGACTCCCACAAATTCAGCCTCTCCGCAGAATAGTTTCTCTGCGCGTGCTGTCACTTCTTTGGGTATTGTCTTATTCATAATCGTGTGCAAAGATAGTTATTTTTCACAAATCTTGCGCGAGAACAAAGAACTTTTCTCGCTTGAACACTTTATTGTTCGCTGATTTTCCGTTTGCGAGAGGTTGTTTTGTGCGCTTTTCGCACAAACTGCTCGCGGCTTACCACGCATTGCTTATTCATATAGGGGCGGTCAAACATCACCCCGAAGTTCCACAGGTGCTCGACCTTGCAGCCTATCTGTTCAGGGGTGAACACTTCATAGATCGCGGCGAGGGAGCCAAAGAAGAACTCCGTCTTGGTTGGCTTGCTCGGGAACGGTGGCTCGCGGAACTTTACCTTGATGATAGTCTCTGTTGCCATGATTACCGTCCTCCTCTAATGTCGTTTATCAGCCTATTGTTCAGGGCTGTAAGTGCGTCCCACAGACGCTTGTAGTCACTCTCGTACTTTGTTCCGCGAAGCCTCATGCCAGCGTCGGCAATACTGCGACTCCCCTTCACGATGTCCTGTTGCGCCCAGCGCATTTCTTTTTCTGTCATGGTCATTGTTGCCCGTCCAGCCGATAGCGCAGCCTCTATTTGTTGATATTGCCCCTACCTCTATGAGATAGGCGAAATTTACAAACTCCGTAGGAGTTTTATATTGTACTACCCTGTAGTACTCCTTATCCTTATCCTTATCCTTATCCTTATCCTTATCCTTATCCTTATCCTTATCGTTGCAATTGCATACAAGTGTATCATTTGCATACAATAGCATAGACTTGGCTACTTGTCATAGATGAGTGACTTCAACTCGGATAACTGCTTCTCCATATCGTCGTACCAGCCCGTGAACTGGCCGTGCTTCATAGCGTCCGCACGCTCCTTGCTGTTGTCTGCACAACGGTAACGGATGCACTCGCACAGGAGGTCGTACTGCTTGCGCGTGAGGCCAGGCAGTTGCACATTTGCTGGCTTCTGCGGAGTGACAAGTTCCGTGATGCCTCGCTTGACGAGTTTCTTTGTGAGTTTCGGGTCTTCCAACTGGTCGCAGATAGCCACGCGGCGTCCCTTGCGTATCAGTCGGGGCAGGTAGGTATCGAGGGCGTGATGAGGAAAGCCAGCCATGCGCGAGCCGTCCTTGCTGCTCTTGGTAAGCGTTATGCCGAGGTCACGGGCTACGACCTCAGCATCATCCTCGTAAGTCTCGTAGAAGTCACCACAGCGGAACAGGAGAACTGCGTCGGGGTGCTTCGCCTTCAAGTCTTGGAACTGCTTAAAGATTGTGTCAGTCATAATCGTAATTGTAGTTTAAGCCCCTCCCGACAAGCGAGAGGGGCGGTTGAACATTAGGCTTGTAACTTCACACGGCTCAACAGGTGGCCGCTGATCTCGTGCAACTCTCGGCTTCGCTCGGGCGTGAGGTCGCGAGCGTGTGCGGTGATGGCCTGTGTCAGTTTCCACAGGGTAGCTCCTCCCTGCACACCGTCCTCGGGGTCGTTCTTCATCAGCAGTTTCTCCACCTCCTGACCCTCGGCTTTCAGCAGCGCACCGCTGGAGGTCAGTTTCTTGATTTCACGCTCCAAGTCCACCTCCATTTCCGAGGCTCCCTGAATCTCATAGGCTTTCTCCCTGATGTTGTCGGTGGAGAACAGGCCACGGGTGAGGTCGCGGACGGCAGACACGGTGGTCTTGGTGTCGAGTTCATAAGTCTTCTGCGAGAGTGCGAGGCTGTCAGGCAGTTTGCTACCGAGGTGTACCTGCTTCATCACGGACTCGCGTACCATACCATTGAGGCAAGCACCGTTGAGCATGAACGCTCTCATATCAACAGCACCGTCCCCGTAGTCGCTGGTGGAGAAACGCGCTCCAGCGAAGATTACCACGTCACCGTTCTTGGCGGTTGGCACGACGATGGGCTGCGGAAGGATTGTCTCAGCCCATACCTTGGTGTCATTCATGTAGGCATCAGAGATAACGGCTCCCTGACCTGCGGCTTCCTCGACGAATGCCGTGAGGATCTGCACTGAGTTCAGGCGACGGTACGAGTCGGACAGGACACCGCGAACCTGCATCCCGACGGTGCGCACGAGGACGCGGCTCCTCTGTGTCCAGTCGGAGTGCTGGTTGAGGATTGTAGCGGCCAGCTGACGCTCCCATTCTTCGCCTCCTGCGAGGGTACGGAGGTAACGCTGAGGTACTCCCATACGGTCGGCCAACTGGCCTACTGCGTTGGAGTGGAGGGAGAACTGACCCTCGGGCATGTTCATCATTAGGGCGTTTCCGTTCCCGTCGAAGGTGATGACTGGGGTGTGCTCCTTACGCTTCAAGTTCACGCCAAGGGGCGCGATGTAGTCCTGAGCAATCTTACCCTCGTTGATAAGACGCTCCATGGTTGTCTGTACTCCGACGGCCTTACCGTCAATCATTCTCTGAACTTTGTTCATTACTACCTCGTTCAGTCCCTGCTGAACCGTAGGCTGTGACATTGTTGTTGTCATAATGCTGTAATTTAATTGGTTATTATTTGGGTTAAAAACACTCATTCTTACCAGTAGTAGAAGGAAACCTTCACGCCGCGACGCAGTTTGCAGTAGCAGACATCTTCCTGACAGCGGAAAGCGCGGTCAAGGAGGCGGTTGATGAGGTCGGTTGCGCCGTCGAGCATGCGGACGAGACCGCTAACGCCTACGAGCGTATTCACTTTCTTACCGTTCACGACTCCGTACACCTTAATCTTGAAAGTGCCGTTGATTTTCTTGCTGCTGTAATTCAAACTTGCGTTCATGACTTAAAAACTTTAATTTTGTTCAACTTCGGAAGTGATTATATTGAAATCACACCGCGAAGTTCGTAAGTTATTTTGAATATACCAAATTTTTTGCGAGAAAATTTCCTTTTCAGTTTATTTTTTAACTTCCTTTAACGGAAATAGTATCGGAATTTAAGACTTTCTTCAACTTTTTCAACTTAAAAGGAAAATCGCTCGCCAAAGGTCGCAAAACGTCAAAAATCAATAAAAATCGGGTGTTTTATCACATTTTTCTGATTGTAATGTAATCACTTTGAAAAAATTGTTGTACCTTTGGCGCGGTAAACTGATTAGTAACCCAAAATATCAACTCATGAAAGAAAGAATTTTAGCCGCATTGAAAGCCAAATTCACGGGGGTCAATGCAAACATTCTCGACAGGATAGCCACTATGTTGGCGAAGACTGTCACCAAGGAAGAAGAGGTTGCAACCGCAGTAGAGGGGGTAACCAAGGACTTCATCGACGTTATCGAGGCCTACGGCGACAGCCGAGCCACCGACACGCAGAAGACAGCCATTCTCAACTATGAGAAGAAGTACGGCCTGAAAGACGGTGTCAAGGTGGAAACCAAGCAGGAGCCAACGACCACGACAACCACCACCCAGCAGCAGGGCGGCGACCCAACCACTAACCAGCTGCTCCAGCAGTTACTTGACCAAAACAAGAAACTCACGGAGCGTCTCGACAAGATGGACGGGGAGCGCACCACTGCCAGCCGAAAGGCAGAACTCGAAGGCATTATCAACCGTCTGCCCGAAAACCAGCGCAAGGGCTATCAGCGTATCACCGTTGATGGCATGACTGACGAGGAGTTCGCCACTCTCAAAGGCGAGATCACTACCGAGGTCGAAGCACTGGTCAAGGAGTCGGGTGCCAAGGGTGCTGTTTTCGGCAGACCCACTAACGGGGGCAAGACTACAGGCGTGAGCGTTTCCGGCAATGCGCAGGAGGCTACCGATGCAGAGGCAACCGCAGTTGTGGACAAACTCAACATCATCTAACAAAATTGTCAAACCCTAAAAATTGAAGTAAGACTATGCCACAAGCAAATCTTCTCCGCGAGCAGAACGAAATCAACGACGGGCTGGATAGCATCGTCATCGTGAACTGCCTCGGTGACATTCCTGGTGGTCGCACACTCGACGTTTCGGGTCTGCCTGACACTATGAAGGTCATCAAGTCTGGCCATATCATTATAGCCAGCAACAAGGGCGTGGCAAAGCCAATGCCCCTGAATGGTGGAGGTACGGCATACGGCTCGCTCCCTGCGAACCACACGTACCTCGGTGTGCTCAAAAGCAGCATTACGGTCAAAGACCCTCGCGCTGCCATCCTCACTATGGGTCAGGTAAATCAGGCTGCGTGCCCGTATGCCGTGACCTCTGACATGAAGACTGCCCTGAAGAATATTCAGTGGCTGTACTAACGTAACCTCTAAACGAACTGAAAGAATATGAATACAAGTCTATTCACGGAAATCGTTGAGAAGTATTTCCGTCTCGTAATCGGCAAGATTACAGAGAAGTTCAATGACAAGAAGAACGAGCCAGTCCTGCTCCACAAGACGATGCTCACGGAGGAGTACTCCGCAGACCTCAACTGGGGCAGCACCGAACTCAACCACTCCATCGTGGCCGCCGATGTGGTGTCCCTCGACTCCTCTCTGCCATTGAAGAAGCGCGGCAAGATCAGTAACGCTTCGGGCACCATCGCCAAGATTGGTGTCAAGTTCCGCAAGAGCGAGAAGCAGATCACTGACATTAACGTGATGATTGCCCGTGGTGCTGACGAGGCTACCGTGGCAAGTAAGGTGTTCGATGACACCCCGAAGGTTGTGAAGTCTATCGACGTGCGCAAGGAAATCATGTTCCAGCAGGCACTCTCTACGGGTCTCGTGCTGGTGACTGACGCGAGCGACGATGATAGTACTAACGACGGTACGGGCGTTCGCGCGGACTTCGGCTACAAGTCGGAGAATAAGTTCAAGGCACTGGTTGCACCTTGGGGCAAGAAGGTAGCCCGTCCTCTTGATGACCTGCGACAGATGTTTGACAAGGCCAACGAGGACAGCAACACCATCGCTCATGTGTACCTGACCAAGAAGTACTTCAACGCCATGCGTAACAGCATGCAGTCGAAACTCCTGACCGCCACCTTCGAGAACCAGGTCATCACCTCCCTCTCCCTGCTTCCTGTTCCCAGCCGCAAGGCTTTCCTCGAGGCTTTGGAGGATGAGTTCGGTGCCACATTCCACATCGTTGATAGCGTGTTCAAGGTCGAGAACCCCGACGGCACTACCACTCCTGTACGTCCTTGGGAGGAGGCTAACGTCATCGGTGTACCTGCCGAGATTGTAGGCCGACTGGTTTACGGTACGCTGGCCGAGGAAACCAACCCCGTTTCCAACGTGGCCTATCAGAAGTCAGGCTCTCACATCCTCGTGTCGAAGTACTCCAAGACCGACCCGTTGGAGGAGTTCACCGCAGGACAGGCTCTCTGTATGCCCGTTATCGACGGCGCAGACGGTATCTACATGCTGACCGCTGACGAGTGTACCGACGGCGCACTGGTTGTTACTGGCGAAGGACTGAGCGACGGCACACTGAGTGTTGCCAAGACCGCTTCCAGCAATGCCCTGAGTATCGCCTACAAGGGTGATCTCGACGAACTGGCCTTCGAGTCTGATTCCGACTGGTGTACGCTCAAGTACAAGGATGGCGTGTTGACCGTCAAGGTCGCTGCCAACAGCGCAACCAGCGCACCTGCACGTACAGCCAACGTGACTATCACCGACGGCTACAACACCGTCGCCATTGAAGTCTCTCAGGCTGCTAACTCTTAAACAAAGGCTGATTTATGGCTACAATTCTCGAAGCCCTCAAAGGCATAAACTCCTACCCCGTTCCGCTCCGCACCTTCACCGAGATTGCGGAGCGTCGGGGTGTTACGCTCACGACGGCTACAACAATGGAAATCCTCAAAAGCAGGGAGTTCAACCTTTGCCGTGCGGATGTCCTTCTGTGGCTGTCCTACGCACCCGACATCACTCAGGGCGGTCAGTCCTACTCGTTCACCGACGAGCAGCGTACCGACCTGCGCAACCTCGCGCAGCAGATCTATGAGGAGTTGGAGGAGGAGAATGCGCCCAAGACCATTTACGGCTACAAAGGAAAACGGCTATGATTATTCAGAACGGAACCATCGAGACCAAGGTCAAGACTGGAGGCGGCATTGACGCTACTACGGGTCATGCTGTCAAGCCTACCTCCTCCTCATGGAGTACGCCTATTCCCTGCCAGTTCATACCCAACAGCCACAATAACCTCGGAGTCTCAACAGGACAGCACTACACTCAGGCATCATATACGGTGCTTATCGAGGAGCAGCCCTTCGAGGCCGAGCAGATAAGGTTGAAGGACATAGGAGGCAATACTATAGGAGAGTTCTCTATTCTCTCGGTGGAACCGCTCGAAGCCGTCTGCGAGATAAGAATACTGGTTTGACCCAAATAGATGACGCGAGGAACAATGGAAATCCGCAAGGCAAGGAACTTACCAACCGAAGGAAGAAAGTTGCTCTCGCGCAAAATTCGGTAAAAATAACTCGGAAATGCCAATCGTTCAGAAGACACCCAAGGCCGCTATACAATCCTACGTCATTAAACGCACGGAGCGCATACAACAGGCCATCATCTACAACCTGCTTGCCGTTGGCGAAAAGGTTGTGAATGCTGCAAGGACTACCTCGCAGAAGGGGCGTGATTTCAAAGACCAGACTGGCAACCTCCGAAGCAGTATTGGCTACGTCATCGCAGTGGACGGTCAGATCGTCAAGACGAGTTCCTTTGATACCGTCAAGGAAGGTGCGGACGGCTCGCGTGAGGGTAAGGCTTTCGCTGAACGGCTGGCACAGCAGTACCCCAATGGGATTGTGCTGCTTGTCGTGGCAGGAAAGAACTACGCCAAGTACGTGGCCGCTCGCGGCTTCGATGTTCTCGACACCGCAGAATTGTTAGCACAGCAACTCGTTCCTCAGATGTTGAAGCAACTCGGAATGTAATTACGTAAACTCATGGCAAAGACAGGCAAACAGGTACAAGGTGACATCTACTCGTTCCTACGGAGCAGCACCCTTTATACGATGATTTCAGGTGATGTCTATAGGGCTGGTATGAGACCCCGTGACAGCAAACTCGAAGACGCGGAGGTGATATTCACTACGGGTATTCCTACGCAGATTGAGAAAGGCGTGGTGACGGTTGACATCTTTGTACCTGACATTGACCCCTACGACAACGGTGTGCTGGTCGAGGACGGCGAGCGCACGGAAGCGTTGGAGATTGCGGCAGCGCAATGGGTTGAGAGCCTGAATGCCGGAACATACAATTACAAGTTCCACTTGCAGCAGACTATCTACACCGAGGAGGAGCCGAACATAAAGCAGCATTTCGTCGTGGTCAAACTCGCTTACGAGTACTACGGCGGCGAGCAGAGTAATCAGAGTAATTCAGTTATCAATAATCAACAAAATCCGTAAAAATCATGGCAATTCTATCTTGGGGTAAGTGTACCATCACTACCGCACCATCGACCAACGGTGCTCCTACCAACAACTGGACGGCTATCGACACTCCGAAGGAGGACACCACGAAGCTGACCCCAACCGCTGGTACCGAGACCACTGCAACCGAGGAAGGCGGCGGCATCGTTGACGCTCGCTTTGCGAAGAATACCTATCAGTTGGAGTTCGACCTGTTCGTCAAGAAGGGCGGCACACGTCCTTTCACCGACGATGACGGCGTTGTTGCTGGTGAGCATGCTTTTCGCGTTGTTCCCGAGGACAACTCCTGCGAGGGTATTCAGATTGACCGTTCTATCGTTCGCGTCGAGGAGACCTATTCGACCGCAGAAGGTAAACTCCTGCACCACGTCGTGCGCTGCCTCCGTCCCGCAACGGGAAAGACCGTCAAGCCCTACACGGCTCAGGCCTAACCTCTCCGAACCCGTGGCGACGGGGGTACATAATTCCGTCGCCATTTTTATATCGCGGTGTAGAGCAGAAGGTAGCTCGGTAGGCTCATAACCTACAGGTCGCAAGTTCGAGTCTTGCCACCGCAACCAAGTACAAAAGACGTTTTTCACATGGAAGATAACAGAACTATTGAGCAGAAGGTGGGAGACGCCATCCTTCAAGCACCAAAGACCTTCACGATCGGCACCGAGACGCTGACCGTTGCACCTCCAAGCGTAGCAACCCTGATACTCGCTTCGGAGGCCATCTCGTTATTGCCCAGCGAGATACTCGACGAGCAGAATATTGTAGGCGAGAGCCTTGCAATTGCCAGGCAGTGCAAGCCGCTGGGTGATATTGCCGCCATCCTAATCCTTGGCGCAAAGAACCTCACGGAGAAGCGTACCGTTCGCGAGGAGAAGGAGCGCGAGGTGGAGGAGATTGTGTATAAGTCGTATGTGTGGGGGCTGTTCAAGCGTCCCATGAAAATCAAGCGGATGCGCACGGAGATTGTCGAGCGTGAGGAAACCATCGACCGTAAGGCCGAACTCTCGGAACACCTCTTGCAGACCTATTCCCCTCGCTCCCTGCACCTGCTTTGTGCCAACATCATTAAGGACTTCCAACTGGGGGATTTTTTCGGGCTTACCACTTTCCTGACAGGGATAAATCTGCTGCATCCGACGAAAGTGGTGGAGGAAGAGAACTAAATGATAGTATTTGGGCAATAGTAGCAGGAACGGTCAAGTCTTACAACCTCCCAATCGACTACGTGCTCTATGAAATGTCGTGGGTGAACGTGATAATGTACAGCGCAGTCCTACCAAGTTACAACAGCGACAACGAGAAGAAGGGCAAGCAACAGGAGGTAATCAAGGCAGACGACCCGAAGAATAACAAGAGAGTCAAGGACATTATAGATAGTTTGGACTAAAATATGAACTCGGAAGAAGGAAATCTCTATTTCGGTGCTGGGCTGGATAACTCACAGCTGCAGCAGGACGCACAGGAGGCAACGAATATCCTGTCTGACATCGGTAGCAAGGCCGAGGAGCAGAGCCATAACATCAAGAAACTGCTCTCGGACGTGCCTACGGTGAATATTGACGTTATCACTAACGCCTCTACTGCTCTCGACTCCATAGACGCTGCCTTTGCCGAGATTGACCGTGTTGTTGATACCAATAAGGCCGCTATCAAGGAACTGGACGTTGAGTATGCCCGTCTCTCGAAGGAAATGGCCGCTGCCTACAAGGGCGGCAATGATGATGAATACCGTCGCCTGAAAAAGGAGGCCGACGCTGTCCGTGAGAACATATCCCTCCGCAAGGCTATCAACCGTGAGGCCGCAAGCACGGCTGACGAGTTGCAGACCTTGGAGGCCGCTATGCGCAAGGAGGCCGAAGAAGCAGAGGAGTCCGCAAGGAAGCACAACACCCTGAAACAGGAGATCCGCGAACTGGAGAAGGCCATGGCCGACTACCGTATGCAGAACGGCACAGACCAAACAGCCGAGTACCAGGCAATGGCACAGCGGCTTGGAGAACTCCGCGACATCAGGGGTGACATACAGCGTCAGGGCAGTATCTTCGCCAATGACGAAGGACAGATTGCAGGTGTCATGTCAGGCGTTCAGGGCTTGACGGGTGCTTTCACCGCTGCACAGGGAGCCGTGTCGCTGTTTGCCGGAAAGAACGAGGACTTGCAGCGCGTCATGCTGAAAGTGCAGTCGCTCATGGCTATCACGATGGGCTTGCAACAGGCCGCTAATGCGCTCAACAAAGACAGTGCTTTCCGTCTCGTCACCATAAACAGCCTGAAAGAGTTTTGGAACAAACTCACGAAGGAGGCCACCACCGTACAGACGGCAGAGACAGCGGCAACAGCAGCACAAGCAGCCGCAGAAGGTACTGAGGCCGCAGCCGAGACCGCTAACACAGCCGCCAAGAAAGCCAACACCGCAGCGCAGGTAGAGAATACAGGTGCTACGGGTGCCAATGCAGCAGCGCAGGGAGTACAGACGGCCTCTGCCGTCGCTGGTACTGCCGCTAACCTTACTCTTGCTGGTGCTTTCCGTGCCGTAGGGCTTGCCATCAAGTCCATTCCCGTTTTCGGCTGGATTGTCGCAGGTATATCGGCCATCATCGCCATTGTGTCGAAACTGATAGAGGTTGAGAAGGAGGCCAGCAAGACTGCCAACGAGTTCAAGGAGAAAGCCAGTGAAGCCGCGTCGGAGCCTATCGTCAAGTATGAAATGCTCCGCAACGAATGGGAGCGCGTCAAGGGCGACGTGAACCGTCTCAATAAGTTCATCCGTGACCATGCCGACGAAATGAAGACCCTCGGTATCAGGATAAACGACGCGAAGGACGCGGAGAAGGTGTTTGGCTCGCAGTCAAACGCTATCATCGCTGCCCTCAATGCCCGTGCCAAGGCCGCTGCCGCTGCCGCTATGGCCGTTGATACATATAAGCAGATACTCGAAGCCAAGGCGAAGGGTGAGACAGACAATCGCGACTTCCGCATACTGGAGGAGAACTACCGTTATTTCCTAGGTATGCAGAAGAAGTTCGCAGAGGAGGCAGAGGCTGGTTTCCAAGGTATCGGTGTCGCTGCCGCTGGCTCGCTCGGAGAGGCAACAGAGCAGGTGAACAACCAACTGCAGAACTACCTCAGTGCGTTCAAGAACCGCGCAGGGCAGAGCATTGATGACCTCCTGAACTACGTCAATGAGCGTAGGAACGGGCGCACCGTTACCACTACCAACCGTCCTTCCGAGGAACAGGTGCAAGCCTACAGGGGCGCACAGATTGATTCGTTCAAGTGGATGTACAAGCAGACGCATGGTACTGACATTCCCGAACGTGCCGACTGGGACGCTTTCGTTGAACAACTCAACAGGGACACGGAGCAGTGGATAGCACAGAACACCACCGTCACCTCTACCTTGAAGAAGGAGGCTCGCAGTGTTGACGAGGTTACGGCCTCTGTCTCTGCTTTGCAGGAGGCTTATAATGCCGCCAACAGCGCAGCCGACCGTGAGCGTATCGGTACGCTTCTGAAAAGTGAGCAGAAGACGCTGGAGTCCATGAACAGGAGCCGCAACACCAAAGACCCGAAGCCAGACAACGGCAAGAAGGATGAAGACCAGCGGCTCGCAGAGGAGGCCGCACAGCGCAGTCAGCAGATCGCGCTCTACGGAAACAAGGTCGCATTGCAGGTGCGCGAGAGCGAACTGGCTATCCGACAGGCGCAGATTGAGGCTATGGATGACGGCTTCGAGAAAGAGCGCAAGCAGATAGAACTCAACTATGACCGTCTTGTGCTGGAGAACGAGAAACGCCAGCAGTCCATGTTGGAGGCTCTGACTAACCAGCGTATGCTCGAATGGAAGCAGCAGAACCCCAAGGCCACGAAGTTGCAGGAGATTGAATACCGTGCTACCCTGAATGTCGATTACAGCGACCTCGAACAGGAGCAGCGCGATATACTGGACTCCTATACGCAGATTGCTAACGACTACCTGACAAAGGCTAACAAGGATGCGCTCGACAAGATGCTGGCCGACGTTCTCACTTACGAGCAGCAGCGCACGAAGGTTATGGAGGAGTACGACCGCAAGCGTAAGGACTTGTACGAGACCGACGATAAGGGCAACTACAAACTGGACGCTGGCGGCAACAAGATAATGCGTCAGGGCGTTACTCAGGGCAACCTCGAAGAACTGAACCGTCAGCAGCAGGAGGCTCTTAACGCCATTGACGAGCAGTTTGCACAGCGCGAGGCCTCGTATCAGGCTTGGTGCGAGGAGATAGGCAACCTCTCCCTCCGTCAGTTGGAGGCCGTGCTGGCACAGGCTGAAAAGGCTCTTGCAGACCTCGAAAAGCAGGGTAACGCTACGGACGCTGCCCTGTCACAGGCTCGCGCGAAGGTGCAGAAGGCAAAGACTGAGGTACAGAAGAAGAAGGAGAAGGACAACCTGAACCCAGGCAAGCGCACTATCAAGGAGTGGGAGGACTTGTACAAGACCCTACAGGAGTGCGGCAAGGAGTTTGAGGAAATAGGCGACACCGTAGGAGGCGTGGCTGGTGAGATTATCAAGACCGTTGGCGGCGTGATGACCTCGACGCTCTCCATGATAAACGGCATTGTGCAACTCGTGAACACCTCCTCCACCGCTATGACTGGAACGGCAACCGCTGCCGCTGCCGCCATGCAGGTAGTGGAGAAAGCGTCCGTCATTCTGACCGTTATTTCCGCTGCACTCTCCATCGCTACACAGATAGCCAATTTGTTCAACAATGACGATGAGAAGCAGGAGGAGATAGAACACCTGCAGAACCGTATCGACCAGTTGCAGTGGGAACTCGACAATCAGGACATCGTGCGCTTGCAGGAGAACACGGGAAAGGCCATCGACCGCGTTAATCAGGCACTCAAAGAGACGTACCTTGAACTCATCAGAACCAAACTGGCTGTGGGTGACAATACTGGCGCATGGATGCTGTTCTTCTCTACCGTATCGAACAATCAGGAACTACTCTTGAAGTCGGCCAAGAAGATTGCCGACGCTTATGCTGAAATAGCGTATTCGGCAGACAAGGCTCTCGGTGAGGAGCGTTACGCCCGTAGCCGTCAGGACTTGGAGAATATCGCCCAGCAGCAACTCCTCATTCAGCAGCAGATAAACGAGGAGGAGGATAAGAAGCATACCGACCACGACCAAATAGACGAATGGAAGCGCAAGATTGAGGAACTCGGTAAGGAGGCTATCGCCATCATCAATGAAATGGTGGAGGACATCATCGGTGGCACTTCCAACGAGATAGCCGAGCAACTGGCAGACGCTTTCTTTGAGGCTTTCGAGGCTGGCGAGGACGCTGCCGAGGCTTGGGGTAAGAAAGTAAACGAGATCGTCGGTGACATCATGAAGCGGATGCTCGTTCAGAAGTTCCTTGAAGAACGGCTTGGTGACGTGTTCGACAAGTATAAGAAGCAGTGGTTTACCAACGGCCAGTTTAACGGCCTTGATTCCGTCATAAACTCCATGAGCGGCTTCGCCACAGACTTGAAGAATGTCGGCACGGAGTTCTCTGCCATTTGGGACAACCTGCCTGACAGCGTGAAGGAAATGTTCACGGTCACAGCCGACGTGACGCGCGAGGCACAGGAGAAAGGTATCGCCACCGCTTCGCAGGAGAGCGTGGATGAACTGAACGGACGCGCAACGACCATTCAGAGCCACACCTACTCCATCGCGGAGAATACGAAACTGCTCTTGCAGACAACCAACCTGATACTCCAGTCCGTCCTAAAAATCGAGGGTAACACCGAAGGGGTGAGTGGCCGCATGGAGAAGATGGAAGGTGACTTGAAGGAGTTGAAGGACACCGTGAGCGACATTGCATTGAGAGGCATCAAAATCAAATAGTGATATGGAAAAGATAATCAGACAAATCTACGCACAGGCCAAGTTGCTCGGAGCCTGCCCCCGTTTCACGGGGAAGGAGCAGACGCTGGAGGACATCATCAGCCTGTTCACGTCGCCGCAGGGGTTGGAGTTCTGCATCAAGAACCACTTCCCCAATATCGCTACCCTGCGTCTGTTCAAGCAGTACGGGGTGGAGAAATACGGCATATATATCGACGCTGGAGTTATCACATTGAAGAACCCCGAAAAGGCCGTGCTGATAGGCAAGACCTCCGCAACGGTGAACTGCGACACTTGCGAACGTCACGAGGTGGTGTTCATGCACGGTGCCAAAGGTACGGTCAATGCTTCCAAGTGGTCTGTTGTTCATGTTGCGACGGGTGCTGGCTGCAACGTCATCAAGAACCTGTTTAATAACGCTATCATCCTATGAATACTGGAGAACTGCTTATAGATGACGTGGACGTGTACGACGAGTACGGCGTGTATGTAGTCGGTGGCGGCTGGAATGACCTTGCGGCATTCCCACCGCTAAAGTCTATTGACTATAACGACTGGCACGAGGAGGACGGCATAGAGCCTGACCTTTCCAATCCCGTGCTTAACACCCGTGAGGTGCAGATGAAGTTCGCGTCCGTAGGTAGTTACCGTTCCTTCCTGGCAATGCTATTGAGTGACCCATACCACACATTCAACTGCGCTGCCATTGGCCGCACGTTCAGGCTTCGCCTTGTACAGCACCCGAACCTGACAAAGGCTTCTGATCTCGGCTCCTTCACGTTGAAGTTTGCAGACGATTTTCCGATGAACAGGACAACGCACACAAGGCAGACACCAACCTCTCCTATTGCCGCATCTACGGCATGGAAGATAGACAACCGCAACCTGACCGTGTACGGTGTGCGCGTCCTCTCAGGCTCACAGGCAGAGGTGGAGAAAGCCCCTGCCGTGAAGCAGAACCTACTCCGTAACATTGGCACCAAGACGGGTGTAATCTATGATGGTGTGCCTATCTCCGTGCAGAGCAAGGACGTGAAACTCTCCTGCCTCATGACGGCAAGCAGCCTGACGGAGTTTTGGCGAAACCACGACACCATGCTCTACGACCTCATCCAGCCCAACGTAAGGAAACTGGCCGTGGCCGCACTCGGAAAGACCTACGACTGCTACTACAAGAGCAGCAGCGTTTCGGAGTTCTTGCCTACGGGTAGTCCATGGATGAAGTTTACCCTCACTCTCTGTGTAACGAAACCGTAACATCAATAATTCATAATTTCAAGAAACTATGGCAATACTATCATGGGGCAAGTGCTTTATCACGCACGCTACGTCGGTTGACGGTGTGCCGACTGCCGCTTGGGGTGGAGTTGATACCCCCAAGGAGGACACCACGAAACTCAACACCGCTGCTGGTGCCGAGACTACAGCCAACAAGGAAGGTGGGGAAACGGTCGCCGCAAGGCTCGCCAAGAACACCTACCAACTGGAGTTCGACATCTTTGTGAAGAAAGGCCGTCTGCGCCCGTTCTCCGACGAGGACGGTAACATAGTAGGCGAGCATGCCTTCCGCGTCTCTCCGCAAGGCGAGAACTGCGAGGGCATTCAGATTGACCGCTGCTCCCTGCGCGTGGAGGAACGGTACTCTACTGCCGAAGGTAAGATGCTGCACTACGTGGCACGGGTACTTAAACCTGCCGAGGGTAAGAGCATCAAGCCTTGGAACGATGCAAAGGCAATACGTATGTATGTCGCCACAGAAGTACGTCTGCTTTCGGACGGCAATATGCGGCTCGGTTAAACCTCAAAAGCAGTAACGGATATGCATTTCTACCTCAGACAAACAGGTGTAATCGGGCTGCGGAAGAAGAAACAGCCCTACACGCCAAAGGTTGTTCGCATGGTCACGAAGACTGCGGCCATGTTTACGTATGTCGGAGGCCGTCCGTACCTCAAATTCACGGGAGGACTGCCCGACCCACTGCCACCTGAGCGGCACGAGCAACTTCGCATCAACGAGACGAATAAGTTAATGTTCCTCGTGAGGAACGGTAACAATATTGTTAAACTCATATAAATCAAAAAAAGCATGCTTACACAAGCCCAAGAAGCAATCCTCGAACAGATTATCGAGGCGTTTCAGAACGGAAAGCGTCTGACAGACCTTCCCGATGCAACGGGGTCTAACCCGTTCGACTTCCTTGTTGAAGTCAGTGAGAATGGCGAGAGCAAGAAGGCCGTCCTTGCCTCTATGCTCCCGTATGTAGAACAACAGTGTGCCTACGGTATCGAGTTCAGCACTTCGGTATCTTCGCCTGACTGCACCCGTATCGGTAGCACCGACCTTCACAAGTCCCTGCCCGTGCAGAGCCGCATGAAGGGCGTGTTGCTTGATGATAACGGCGCGATCGTCGAATACCTCCAGCCGCAGGGTTGGCAGAATCAGGTACGCGACGGCTCCAAGGGTCAGGTAATGGTAGAGATACCTGCTCACTACCGTAAGTTCGTCACCGACGGCGTGAAGCGTCAGGTGTGGCTCTCCGAAGTTCCTCTGCCTGGCTACCACCTCGTGCCGAAGATGTACGTCTCTGCCTATGAGGCAACCATCGACCGCACCAACAACAAGTTGGCCTCCGTCGTGAACCTCACGGCGCAGTATCGCGGTGGTAACAACCAGTCTGATTGGGATGGCACGTACAAGACAGAACTTGGCCGTCCTGCCACGATGAAGAGCCTTACGGAGTTCCGCTCCCTCGCTCGCGCTCGCAAGGCAAACTCCTCAGAGTGGAACTGCATGACCTACGACGTTCAGAAGACCCTCTACTGGCTGTTCGTGGTTGAGTACGCAACCCTGAACACGCAGAAAGCCTACAATGGCGAACTTGATGCCAACGGCTTCCGTCAGGGCGGTCTTGGTGCTGGCGTTACCAACGCAACAGACTGGGCAACCTTCGACGGCAGTTATCCTTTCGTTCCCTGCGGTCACACCGACAGCCTCGGTAACGGAACAGGTCAGGTCGAGTTTATCGACGTTGACACGGTGGATAACATCACCGAGGACGTGTTTGTTCCTCGCTATCGTGGTGTTGAGAACCCATTCGGCCACATCAACCAGTGGACGGACGGTATTCTCGTACAGGTACATCCTACCAGTGGCGAGAACGTCTCAAAGGTATTCGTCTGCTCCGACCCGTCGAAGTTCAGCAGCACGTCTATCGAGAACTACAAGCACGTCGGCAATCAGGCTCGCGAAAGCGGAGCGTACATCAAGAAGGTCATCTTCGGTGAAGGTGGCGAGATTATTGCGGAAGAAACAGGCGGCAGCGCAAGCACCTATTTCTGCGACCAGAACTACACCAACGTAAGCAACACCTCCACTGAGTTGCGCGGTGTTCTTTTCGGCGGTAATGCGTATCACGAGTCGCGAGCGGGCTTCGCGTCTGCGACCTCGTCTTCCTCCCCCTCGTACTCGGATACGCGCCTCGGGTCTCGCCTCTGCTTTATCCCCGCAACCGCGTAGCGCGTAGCGCGTCCACGTCTAACCCCTAAACCGTTTGAGCGTATGGAAGAAAACAAACCGCTTGTTGATGATGGCTCGCTGGCCTTCTTGAAGATACCCCGTGACGAGCATAGCCGCTCGATGAAGGGTGACACCGTGAAGCAGGAGAAGATAGTCAATACCGAATTTTGGGTGTTTGACTACCTCGAAGACGTGCCGACACGTTTCTCCAAAATCAAGGGAACAAAAGGACAGACGCTTGTACAGATACGCCCGTCGAAGGACAGCCCCGAAAGTGAGGCCAAGAAGTTCTTCACGGGGTCGCAGGACATCCTCTATATCCTTCAACAGATAAAGGAGCGCAACGCTTTCCCTCGTAAGGTTACGATGCGCTCCGAGGGGAACAGGTACTATTTTGAGTGATAGATAACAAACAGGTTGGTCACATGGAGCGCGGTGTTCATTTCAGCGGTAATGCGAATAACGAGTCGAAAGCGGGCTTCGCGTATGCGAACTCGAATAACACCCCCTCGAACACGAATACGAACATCGGGTCTCGCAAATGCTTTCAACAAAACAATAACTACAGATCGCGTGTGACGGCCTTACCTCTTGGTAAAAAATATATGCAACCCCAAAGTAGGAGTTGGTAGAAACGCCCTTTGTATCGGCTATCGAAGACCCCGAACGGAAAGCAGAGCAAACAATGAAACGTATAGGCAATTTATACGGACAGATAATCTCGATTGAGAACCTCCGTCTTGCTGATGAAAAGGCGAGACGGGGGAAACTCAACTCGCACGGCGTGAAGGTGCATGACCTCAACAGGGAGGCCAACCTTCTTGCCTTGCACGAGGCTCTGCTGACAAAGACGTTCCGCACCTCGGAATATGACGTGTTCAAAATCTACGAGCCGAAGGAACGCATCATCTATCGCCTACCGTACTATCCTGACCGTATCGTGCATCATGCCATTATGAACGTGCTGGAGCCGATTTGGGTACGCACTTTCACGCACAACACTTTCAGTTGCATCAAGAACCGAGGCATTGAGGGCTGTGCGCGTCATGTGGAGAAGATATTGAAGAAGTACGAGGGAAAGCCCCTCTACTGTCTCAAAATCGACATCCGCAAGTACTACCCAAGCATCGACCACGGCAAGATGAAGGAGATAGTGCGCAGGAAAATCAAGGACGCAGACCTTCTTTGGCTGCTGGACGAGATTATAGACAGCGCACCTGGCCTCCCCATCGGCAACTACCTCAGTCAGTACCTTGCCAACCTGTACCTCGCCTACTTCATGCACTGGTGTAACGAGGTGCTGCGCATAGACTGCGACGAGTACGCCGATGACATCGTGTTCTACGCATCCGACAAGCAGACCTTGCGCAAGGCGTTTGAGGCTATCAGGGACAAACTGGAGCGCGAACTGCTCTTGAAGGT
>Ga0310786_10001900_pt1 | contig 32999 bp, 15 predicted proteins | sample AusTroGonzalo_MG_FD_203881 | JGI IMG/M metagenome (GOLD analysis project Ga0310786, IMG submission 203881) | Bovine rumen microbial communities from tropical cattle in Woodstock, Queensland, Australia - Gonzalo_03 (v2) (version 2) | ecosystem: Host-associated > Mammals > Digestive system >... | reverse complement strand
GTGGTCATATCTCAAGGCAGCCACCGCCGATGTACTATCACAGTGCAAAGTTGACACCGCCGATATCAAAGCAATAGGTATCTCCTACCAGATGCACGGTCTGGTTTGCGTAGACAAGGACAAGAAGGTGCTGCGTCCCGCAATCATCTGGTGCGACTCACGTGCCGTTGGCATCGGTGAGGATGCATTCCAGGAGCTGGGCCGCTCACAATGCCTTACCCACCTGCTCAACACCCCGGGCAACTTCACAGCCTCCAAGCTGGCATGGGTAAAGCGCAACGAACCCAAGATCTTTGACAAGATAGACAAGATCATGCTCCCCGGTGACTACATCGCCATGCGTCTTACCGGTGAGATTGCAACCACAATATCAGGCCTCTCTGAGGGTATGTTCTGGGATTTCCAGACAGGTGAGGTAGCAGGATTCCTGCTTGACTACTACGGCATACCCCGCTCATTCATACCCAAGATAGTACCCACATTCGCCGAACAGGGCAAGCTCACTGCCGCCGCTGCCAAGGAGCTGGGTCTGACCGCAGGCACCCCCGTAACCTACCGCGCCGGTGACCAGCCCAACAACGCCCTCTCACTCAACGTATTTGAGCCGGGTGAGATTGCATCAACCGCCGGTACATCGGGTGTAGTATACGGTGTGAACGGAGAGATAAGCTATGATCCCAAATCAAGAGTAAATACATTTGCCCACGTTAACCACAAGACCGGATTCAACCGTCTGGGTATCCTGCTCTGCATCAACGGTACAGGTATCCTCAATGCATGGATGAAACGTAACATCGTACCTGAGGGCATAGGTTATGCCGAGATGAATGACCTGGCCGCCCAGGCTCCCATAGGAGCAGCCGGTGTATCGGTACTGCCTTTCGGTAACGGTGCCGAGCGTGTTCTTGAGAACAAGGAGCGCGGTTGCAGTTTTAACGGCGTGAATTTCAACATCCACAACCGCTCACATCTGCTGCGTGCAGCCCAGGAGGGTATCGTATTCTCTTTTAAATATGGTATAGAGATAATGGAGGATATGGGTATGCCCGTGAACAAGATACACGCCGGCAATGCCAACATGTTCCTTAGCCCCCTGTTCCGTGATACCCTGGCCGGTGTAACCGGAGCCACCATCGAGCTCTATGACACCGACGGTTCAATAGGTGCCGCCAAGGGAGCAGGTATGGGAGCACATATCTACAATGACCACAACGAAGCCTTTGCATCACTGCAGAAGATCCGCGTCATAGAGCCCAAGGCATCCGATATGCCCGCCTATGACGAGGCCTACCAGCGCTGGAAATCATACATTCAATAAAACAAAGCCAATTAACCAAAATGAGAACAAAAAAGACAATCACACTCATCAAGGCCGCCCTCTGCGTAGTCCTGGGCTTAGCCTCATGTTCATCAACCAAGAGCGCATCCAAGCTGGCTCCCGCCAAGAAGGGATACGCCCAGACCGGCAAATACCGCAACTACCTTAAGGATGCAGGTTTCAGCCAGGCAGAGATTGACGCCAAGATAAATGAGATCTACTCTATCATCTTTGAGGGTCCTGAGGCTGCTTACCATAACGTTGACGTTGAGGTTGACGGCAAGATGGTTCCCATGGGTTACATATCTGACGTAAAGAACAACGACGTTCGTACCGAGGGTCAGTCATACGCCATGATGGTAGCCGTACAGATGGATAAACCCGAGATCTTTAACCGCGTATGGCGCTGGTCAAAGCACTACATGCGTCACAATGAGGATGGTCCCTCACACGGACTCTTTGCATGGTCATGCCGCACCGACGGCCGCCGCACATCAAACGGCTCTGCCAGTGACGGTGAGCTCTACTATGTAACAGACCTCCTGCTGGCCTCACGCCGCTGGGGTAGCTTTGAGGAGTTTGACTACCTGGCCGAGGCTCAGGAGCTCCTTAATGACCTCTTCTCAAAGGACGGCACAGGCGGTGTTACCAACATCATCAACATGGATGTCAAGCTCATCAACTTCTGTCCTGACTCTCGTTCAAACCTCTGGACCGATCCCTCATACCATCTGCCCGCATTCTATGAGATCTGGGCCGAGACAGCCAAGGACGGCCGTGAGGCTATCTACCGTGAGCTGGCCGACAGCGCCCGTGCTTACCTGCACCGCGCCTGCGACCCCGTTACCGGTATCAACCCCGACCAGAGCCAGTTTGACGGCACACCCAACCGTGGCAGCGAGTTCCACTATGACTCATGGCGCGTACCTATGAATATAGCAATGGACTTTACCTGGTATCATAAGGATGCCGAGTGGCAGACCGAGTATGCCAAGAAGTTCCAGAACGCCATCCTGGGCCGCTACGGCATCACCGAGTTCCCTGACCAGTTTGCGCTTAACGGTGACGTATCGGCACGTCCTATGGGCGGCGGCCGCTGGCGTCCCAACCTGCGTCACTCAATAGGCTTTGTAGGCACCATGGCCACCACAGCCCTGATGTGTGAGAGCCAATACAATGAGGAGCTCATCAAGCACATGTTCTCACTCAAGCACGAGCCTTATGAGGATGGATACTTTGACATCTACTATGACGGTCTCATCTATCTCTTCTCACTGCTCCACCTGAGCGGAAACTACCGTATGAACTGGTAATTAAGAGATCATAACAATAATTGGGTCCGGGTCCTGGAAGCAGGGTCCGGACTCACTTTTTTTATAAAAAAAGGTTTAATAAGATAATCATATCCCAAAATCTTATTATCTTTACGCGCTATAACTGCGTATTACGCTTAAGCGCACTCCCGCAAAGGCGTTTGCCGGCATTAGCCAACAACCTGATAACTAAATAATTAATAACCAAAAATATGAAAATCAACAAAAGATCAATCAGAAAGTCAGCGCTAGCCGCCGTCGTAACAGTTCTGATAGGTATGGCCACCGCTTGTACCGACCTTTGGAGTGAGCAGCACCCCGGTACATTCTACATCAGCGATGGTAAGACAGTAGCCACTTTTCTTGAGGAGTATGAAGGTAACATCTTCTCTGATTTCATCTACATCCTTAAAAAGAGCATCAACGGTTCCAGTTACTGGGGCGAGCTCAAGACTTATGGTGACCGCACTCTGTTTGCTCCCACCAACAAAGCCATCAGGGAATATCTTGATGAGCGTGCAAGCATGGAGAAAGACCCTGTTTTGAGAGAGAAGTATTTTGCAAGTGTTGAATGTCTTCCCGACTCAATCATCGACTCAATCCGCAGAACCCACCTTTGCAAGGAGTCAATTTATCTTGATGACCTCAGAAAGAACAAGGACGGTAGCCTTCCAGCATCAAACATGCTGAACCGCTATCTTACATATGAAGTATATGAGGATTACCTGAACGGTGACTCAGCAAACCCCGTCGTTTCTTACACCATCAACCAGTTCTCACATATCGATGAGGCCGATGACTCTACCGTTAACGGTGTAGTACATGTAATTGATAAGGTTATCCGTCAGAGTACAGAGTATCTTCCCGGATACCTTAGACTCAACAACAGCAAGGCAAGAGACGGTCACAAGGCTACAATATTCCTGCAGGCTCTTGAAAAGACCAAGCTGACAAATGAGATTGAGAAGTATAGAGACCTTTCTTATAAGGAGCCCGGATATGACTCAACATACGCTTGCCTTGAGATGACCGGTAGCGTTAAGGTTCACTACTCAACAGGTTACCAGAACTATGACAATGGTGAGTACCAGCGTGTAGTTTGGCCTAACGAGCGTCTGTTCAAGTACACCCTGTTTGTTGTTTCAGACTCTGTTCTTGATAATGTATACGGAATCACAGACATTGAAGAGGAGGGTGTTGTAGGTAAATACTCAGGCCAGCCCGGTATAAGCCTCAAGTCATATGCCAAATCAATCTACACAGACTCTGAGCACCTGAATGACAATGATACCCTGAGCACCAGTCCGCTGTACAAGCTCATGGCATATCATATCCTCCCCGCATGGCTGGAGCGCAAGTTGCTTAACTTCACTCACAAGAACATTGTAGATCACTATAAGAATGCCTGCCCTGACTCAATCGATATGGAGGACTTCTATGAGACTCTGCAGCGTTCAATCATGCGTATCAGTACTCCCTATGACTCAAAGACCAAGAATGACGGTAAGAACATCTACATTAACCGTAAGGGTACACTGGCTGCCGGCAACCTTGAGGCAGAGGGTATCAGGATATGGCGCAGGGATGAAGCTCCCGAGATTGACACTGAGGGTGCAATGAACGGTGGTTACTACTTTGTAGACAGTCTGCTGGTATTTGACGCTCACACCAAGAACGCCCTGCGTACCAGACTGAGATTCATGGGTCACACCCTGTCACCTGACTTCATCAACAGTGGTGCCCGTGGCCGTATGAGAGAGAATGACAATCCTACTACATTCGCTGTATACACATATAAGGATGGCTACTGCACAAACGTAAGAGCATCCAACCAGACTCTGTATGTAGTAAGATATCAGGATAAGAGCTGGGATATCATGTACCACGATGAGATGAACATCAAGGGTGTATTTGATATCATGTTCCGTCTGCCGCCTGTTCCGGAGTCAAACACTTATGAGATACGTATATTCGGTAACGCCCAGTCTGAGGCCAAGTACCGTAAGACCCGTGGTATAGTACAGTTCTATACACATGAGGGCGATCCCGGAGAGAACTCAGATTCATGGCAGATGTGGAACTGGACCCCCTGCGGTATCCCTGTTAACATGTCAATCATGACAACTGATGCCAAGATCGGTAACGTTCTGGATAAGGACATCAAGGGTAACACCGCCGAGGATAAGGAGCTTAACATCCAGGCCAATGACAAGGCTATGCGTAACCGTGGTTACATGAAGGCCCCTGCAGGCTTTGCCATGGGATCAAAGGTTAGTGACCGTCTGCGTAACCATGACGTATGCTTCCGTAAGATTGTAACCACAATCAAGATGGAGCCCAATAAAGACTACTACCTGCGTATGCGTCAGGTTAAGGAGGATCCGGGAAGCATTGCTCCTATGAACATCCTTGAGATTGTACCTAAGGAGATTTATGCAGGTGCAGTACCTGAGGACAGATATTAATCAACATAGAGCCAGGCTGGATGACAGCCTGGGTATCTAACCAAAAACATAAAGAATTCGGAGCAGAAATGCTCCGATTCTTTTTTATATATCAGCCTAAGGAAACAACAGTAAAACTAGAACAGACATGAAATAAATAGCGCTATATAGAAGCCAAGAGATGTCTACAAAATGTCAACAAGAGGAGAAGATAATAAAGATTATATACAATAAAAAGCCGCACACCCTAACCTGAAGGATGTGCGGCTTATCTCATTAATGAAAGACCTTAAAATCCGGGACGGCCAAACTGAAAACCGTTAAAAGGACGCTGTTGTGAGTTGTTTTGCTGGTTCTGTGGAACAAATTGTCCTCCACCGAATCCAGGACCGAACTGTGGGCCGAACTGAGGGCCAAACTGCTCTTGAGGGCCAAACTGTTGGCGACGTTGCTGCCATATACTGTCACGCTCACGATAGCGGCGACGGTTCTCTTCCATACGCCTTATCATGGCACTGTCAGGTTCTCCCCAATTGTGCCAGTAATTCTCCCACCACTGTTGCTGCTGCTCATTTGCCTGCTGCATCTCACGCATACGTATACGCCTGAAATCAAACATATGAGGCTGCATCATGAACTGCGGGTTAATCTGGTTCCACTGTCCCATCATACGGAACTGCTGTTCTGTATGCTCGCGATTCTGCTCGCTCCACTGGTTCCAAACCTTCTGACCAAGCTCCCACTGTGCCAAGCCCACTTTCTGGCGTGTAGAGTCAGGAAGTGCCTTGTTCAGTTTCTGCATATAGTCATCATTGATGGACTGCCAGCGTTTCATATAATCACGTGACTCAGGTTTGAGTTCACGGTTAAGTTTGGCAAGCTGTTCATTATATTCAATGTACAACTTGGCAAACTTGTCATACTCCTTTTTGGTGAGGTTTGCGTTCTCCTTTATAAAGCGCAGGGACGCATTGATCATCTGCTCATCCCTGTCCTGGGCCTGCAGAGGCTGGTAAAGGAGTAAGCCGGCAATAATCAGTAATGCAGTCCACAACTTCTTCATATCAGTTGCCGTAATAGTTACTCATCATAGAATAGACACCCAGTTCATCGGTTGTCATATTCTGGAACAGTTCATCAATGCTTGTGCACTGAGAGATACTCTCATAATCAGGAATATCAAGACCACCGCCAAACGGGTGGAGGAACAGCAGTGCTACTGCAGCTACACTTGCTGCACTTGCAAACAGAGCCACAATCTTACGCTCCCTGTTCTGCTTGCGCTGCTTGCCAATCTGGGATATGACCCTCTCAGTCATATCATCCAGGAAATGCTCCGGCATCTTGTAGGGCATTTCTCTGCTAAGTCCGTCCAGATCAAAATCTTTCATAACTGATGTTCTAAAATATAATCCTTTATCTTTTGTACTGCGTAGTGATAGTTGGTCTTAAGCGTATTCACGCTATCGCCTACAATCTGGTGTATCTCCTCATAACTCTTGTCATCGTAGTAACGAAGGTTGAACACCATCTTCTGTTTTGCAGGCAGCAAGGCTATTGCCTCCTGCAAGAGTACCAGAGTCTCATCGGCATTGGGACCGGCCTCCTCACGAACACTATCCTTAAGGGAATCTCCCAGGTCATCAACCGACATCGTGAATCCGGCACGGTTCTTAAGCAATTTGAGGCTCTCATTGGTTGCTATCTTATAGAGCCATGATGAAAGCGGGTACTCGTTTGAGTAAGTACTGCGGTACTTGTACACGTTTATCATAGTCTCCTGTAAGCAGTCCTCCGCATCATCATGGGCAACCACCATTCGGCGTATATGCCAATATAACGGCTCTCCGTATTTCTTCATGATGAGGCGTACGGCCTCCTCTACATGATTGTCATCACATAGCAGACGGGCAATGGATTCATCGCTAACTGTAAGAGTTCCTTGACTGTTCACTATGCTACTTTCCTCACGTTTCATCCTTAATATAAATACCGGTACAAAAAGTTAAATCCAACTATATTTTTTTGTCAATTGTCCATTGTCAATTGTAAATTGTCAATTGTCAATAGCTGCTCTGATGGAAATAATCAAAGTCTGCATATCCGCCGGCCTGCTCTGTGCAGAAGCTGTAGAGACCTGTACGGTATCCGGTAAAGTAGTCAAGACTGAATGACATCTGAAGGGTTGCATCAACATCGGTCCAGTTCTTACCGTCAAGAGAGTAGCTCATGAAAGCCTGGTCGGCACGCTCGCCCTCCTCCTGAGGAGTGAACACATAACGGATCTTAAGCCAAACCTTGTCCTGTGTAAGCGGAATACGCAAAGCCTCTGTATCAGGACTGGGCTGCTGTCCGCCCTGCTGACCAAAGCGGCGACCCTGTGCGCGATGTGTCATTGCAACCAGACTCTTTGAGCCATCCTGAGCCACCTCAACACCTATGGTGCAGTAATTGCTCTGGAAAGCCACAATTCCGGCTCTGTCGCCGGGTTTCATACCGCTGGCGTCCATACATACCTCACTCCAGCAACGAGGGCCTACAGTGCGCTGTGTGAGCGTATTGCGGGCATTCATTACATTGGTAGCAACCTGCCCTGTCTTAAGGCGCAGCCAGCCCTTACGCTCAGTTACACTCCAGGCACTGTTATCGGGCTTATGGCTCCACTGCCAAACCAGGTCAAGATTATTCTTCTTGTAGCTGAATTCATCATTGTCCCATGTACGGTTCTTGCCGCTCTCAGGCAGGTTAACGGTAAACTGCTTAACAGGCTTGGTGTCATCGCCCAGTATAGGCCAACCGTCCTCCCACTTTACAGGCTGCAGAGTAGGAATACGTCCTACTGCACCGTGATCCTGGAACATGATTGAATACCAGTCACCGTTCTGGGTCTCTATGATGGCTCCCTGGGCAACTCCGTCACCACGTCCGTCAAATGCACCGCTCAGTATTACCTTACGCTCATACGGACCAAACAGGTTCTTTGAACGCCATGCAGTCTCGGTACGTACACCGCCGCTGGGCCAGTCAATCTCAAGGATGTAGTAGTATTCACCTATGTGATAGATATGGGCACCCTCGGCACGCAGGTTGAATCCCTGACGCGGAGAGTCAATCAGTATCTGCTCCTGGGCACCGGCCTTGATGGCAGAACCGTCGGGCTCAAGCTCAAGGATACGGAGTTCACCGTTGCCCCATACTACATAGAGATGACCATCCTCAAACAGCAAAGAGGCATCGTGGAACGGACGGTCTATGACTGAACGCTCCCAGTTGCTCTTGGTAATGTCCTTGGTCTTGTAGATATATGTCTTGTTCTGGTCATTGGCTATGAACAGGGCATAGAAAGTGCCGTTCTCATAACGAAGAGATGTAGCCCACTGACCTTTGCCATAGGCATTACGGCCGTTACGCAGGTTATATACATCATCATCCTCCAGGAAGTCATATACATAGCTTATGATTTCCCAGTGTACCAGGTCCTTGGAGTGCATGATAGGCGCACCGGGGCAGAAATACATGGTGGTGCTAACCATATAATAATCACTGCCTACACGGATCCAGTCATTATCAGGGATATCAGTGTAGGTAAGCGGGTTTATGCACTCTGTTGTCTTGTTTTTTGCACAACAACCTGACCATGCCAGAAGCATGGTCAGGGTTATAGTAAGTATAGTCTTTGCTTTCATATCACATATCGGTTAATAACAGTCATCAATTGAAAGTAAGCCAGTCAACCTGGATCTTACCGTCAGTAATCATACGTACCTTAAGGTTATGGATACCCTTGGCTGCACCCTTTACAGGAGCGTCAACGGTTACAAGCTGACGATCGGCAGGAACATCTACGGTAGCAATGACCTTGTTACCCTGCAGAATCTCAAGCTTACCGGCAGACGGAGCTACAACCTTTACGGTAACCTTCTTGGGGGCCTTCTTGAACTCAACGGTGTTATACTGTGCCCAAGAGTTCTTCTCATAGAATACGGTCTTCCAACCTGCAAAATAGTTGCTGGGCTCCAGATAAGCAATGGAGTCACCGCTTGTGCTAAGTGCAGTATAACGGTCCAGCTGAATCTGGGTATCAGACTGGGTAACACCTATACCGCGCAGGGTGGGCTTAACCATCTTGATCTCACCCTTCTCATCATCAAAGAATATGCTGTCAGCGCAAACTGAACGGTTCTTGTCAAACTCAGGTGAATACTCATTGTGGTGATAGAACAGATAGGTCTGGCCCTTGAACTCTATGATTGAGTGGTGGTTGGTCCAGCACTTGTTAGCATGCTCCTCAAAGAATACGCCCTTGAACTCATAAGGACCAAAGATGTTGTCTGCTACGCAGTATGCCAGCACCTCCTCAACGTCACGGGCCCAGGGGAATGTCATATAGTACTTACCACCATGCTTGTAAAGGTAGGGACCTTCAACAAGACCCTTGGTGGGAACGCCCTCTACACGGTGACGGTCTGCGGGATCTGTAGAAACTGATTTCCAGTCAGGGTTGAGCTTGGTGATGGTGATGCCGGGCATAACCAGATAACCGGTACCGTCATCATCAATGAATATGCAGGGGTCAATACCGCTTACACCCTCAATAGGAGTAGCCTCGGGGGTATACGGGCCCTCGGGATAGTCTGATGTGCAGATACCTACGCGATTACCGCCAAAACTGCGGCGACCGTTGGCGCTTGGCATGGGTTTGGAACCTGCGGGGAAGAAGAAATAATACTTTCCGTTGGTGGGGTTCTGCTTGCAGTCAGGGGCCCACATGGAATAACCGGTCTCATTTACCCAGGGAGCGCTCCACTGGTCAACAATCATACCGTGGTCTGTCCAGTCAGTAAGGTTGTCTGATGAGAATACATGATAATCAGCCATGCAGAACCAGTCTTTACGGGCATAATCAGCCGGAGCCTTGATATCATGTGAAGGGAATACATAAACACGGTCTCCAACAACCAGGGCTGACGGGTCGGCCGAGAACTGGTCACGGATAATAGGATTCTGCGCCTCTACGGCAATGCCGGCAACCATAAATGCTGCCAGAATGGTGAACTTTGCTTTCATCTGTTGATTATAATGAGGTTAATAATAAACATATTTGGTTTTAGCTCATAAAGATACCCACTTTTGGACAAACGGCATAACAGTGCCGGCAAAAAAGTGATAAAAAGAGAATGGGCGGGGAGCCTAGTGCCCTCCGCCCATTCATTATAGGGTTGATTGAATCTAAAGATTACTCAACGTAAACTGTCTTAGTCTCAATCTGATCACCGATAGTGATCTTCTCGATGTAGGTCTGACCCTTCTGGAGAACATCAACCTTGATGCCGCCCAAGCTGAAGAACTCAACCTGAGCACCTGCAGCAACGTACTCGTCAACAACGGTGATGAGCTCGTTCATCTCCTGGGTAGCCTGAGCTGCAAGAGCAGCGAAGTCAACTATCTCTCTAGAGTCAACTGAGTACTTCAGAGTGAAGTTGTCAGCCTGTGACCAACCGCTACCTGATGTCAGTATGAAGTCGATATCAAGAGTACCATTGCTAACTGCAATAGAATCGATGCTTACGCTCTTGGCGCCAGAACCAACCTTGCTCTCATAAGTCTTATCACCGGAAGCTGCATTCAGAACAGTACCGTTACCAGTGTTCTGCTTAAGGGTTACACCCAGATTATACAGACCAACAGGCAGATCCTGAACAGTGTTCTTAATCTCAGCCTTACCGTTCCAGTCCATAGCAAGCTGTCCGTCAAATACGGGAACATACTGCTTGAGCTTACCGTATGTATCGTCATCAGGAGTTACCATGCAGTTACCGGTAGCGGTAGCACGAGCTGTCCAACCCGGATACAGAGTCTCGTAGTCATTCTCAAGGATCATGATCCAGATAGGCTGCTTGCCGTCCAGGTCACCGCTGTTCCACTGGTGCTTTACATGCTGGATGTTTGCACCATTCTCATCAGCAACCTTAGCCTCATTGCTGTTAGCAGCAATAGTAGTACGCTCTACATACTTAGGAGTAGCATAGAGGTGATAGTTCTTGATGAACGGAGTAAGATCAACATCAGTTGAGTCACCCTTGGCAATCTTGTCGTAGAGAGCAGCCTTGATAGCAGCCTTCATTACATCAGCAAGACCATCATCATCAAAATCAATAGCAGCTACACGACCGGCTATCTCAGTTGCAGCCTCACCGTAATTAGCCTCCAGAGACTTAGCGAGCTTGTCAAGAGCCTTTATACGGATTGATACAATCTCAGCAGCCTGGATCTTAACATCAAGAGCAAGCTTAACCTCATCAAGTGAAGCGGTCTGAGCCTTCAGTTCATCATCAGTTGCACCGATAGCATCGAATTGCTTAGCATCAGCTACAGCTTCGATAAGAGCCTGATTCTCGGCAGCATACTTAGAAGCCTTCTCATTCTTAAGCAATTCGTCAGATTCAGCAACAGACTTGTTGAATGCATCATTGAGAGCCTGACGGTCCTCAACAGCCTTAACTGCATCATCCATAGTCTTGGTATCGGCAGCTATTACACCAGGAGCCTTTGATGAATAAGCATAGTCTGACATAGTAGCCTTAACGCCCTTAAGAGCGGTTACTACTGCAAGCTCCTCAAAGGCCTTGAGTGAGTCAGCGTAAACAGCCAGCTTAGCCTCTACGGCAGCGAATGACTTGTCAAATGCATCAACGGTATCCATGTGGAGCTTAAGAGCACTTACAGCAGCGTCTATATCCTTACCCTCAGCCTCGTAATCGCTAGGCAGGTTAACCTTAGTAGCCTTCTTGGCAGCGATGAATCCGTCAGCAATAGCCTTTACGGCAACCAGGTTATCATAATTAGCACCACGATACTTAGAAGCCTCAGCAGCAGCAAGCATCTTAGCGGCAGAAGCTATTGCACTATTGATTCTGTTAACAGGACCGTCTGAGAGAGCACCAGTATTGGTAATAGCAATGTCACTATAAAGAGTTCCATTCCAGTTAGCAGCCTTAGGCATCTCGAACTCAATGATATAGTTGCCGTCAGCAGGAACGTTGAATGTATAAGACATTGCGTCAGCTGTAGTGATTACATAACTGGTCTTCTTACCGTCTGAGTTACCAATGTGGTTAGTAGGTGTAAATGAACCAATAAGGGTCTTGTCCTCTGTCTTAACCTTGTCGGGAGTTATCACTTCACCATCTTCAGTCGGCTCTGCATATACATAGAGATTTGTAGCAGACTTACCGTCCCAACCTAAAGCAAAGAATGAAATCTTGTATGAACCAGCCTTAAGATTGATCTTATACTCAGCATCACCTACGCCAATAAAGAGGTGAGCATCAACTGATGTTCCACGGGGACACAGGTAATATGCGCAATCCATCTGACCAGCATCGCTATATCTGTATAGACGGCTACCTGAACCCTTGGCACCGGTACCCAGAGTATAACTGGTGCTGGTTCCATCAATGATTGCTGTACCCAAGCAAACTGCCTCGGTAACATTAGCAGGAACATTCCAGTCAGTCTGGAAATAGGTGATAATCTCAGGATTCTCTGAGAAATCACCAAAGTGATAGTTCAGCTTAACGGGATCACCGTAGTTGTCAGAAAGGTTCAGATCCGGGTTCTTGAGGTGTGTAACCTGGTCGAATGCCAGAACATAGTCACCCTGGAGATCTGCAGTGTACTCAGCAGGACGAACGATAGTAGTCCAACCAGAGATATCATCAGCAGGATAATCCTGGATGTCCCAATACTCTGTTACGCCATTACCCTTAAGAGTAACCTTTGTCTTGGCTGTCAAAGCACCTGCATTGTCAAATGAAAGGTTCTTAGAGAACTTGAATCTGAAAGATCTTGTCTTAGGATCAAGACCGAATGTTCCGTCCTCATAAGGCTCCTTCTGGAGTACAGGGCAAAGCTCTGCAAGAGACTTAACAGGCTGCTTGGTAACAGGGCTGATTCCGATGGTGGGGTTAAGAGATGCAATCTCATTGTGGAAATCAAATACAGGCTTGCCATTTGCAATCCAAACAGTATCAAGTCCGTTAGGATACTGGTCACCGGTGTACTTAAGTTTCAGACTGTCAGCAGCAACTGAGTTGTAGAATGAAACGAGCACTGAGTCAGCACCCTCAAAGCTACGTACATCGCCCTCATCTGTAGGCTCGGTCCACATGTACATGTAACCGTCACCCTGGTACTCAGCTGAAAGGATAGGCACATTCTCCCAGAACTGTTCACCGCTATCCTCATCTGTCCAGAGAGCCCATACATCAAAGTATGTACCGGGCAGCTGTACGGCAGCAATCTTGTTCATTTCCTTAGCGGCCTGAGCAAGCTCACCCAGGTTGGTCTTGTAACCAAAGTCTACGCGGATCATATCGTTTGAATACTCAACACCGCCAATCCATGACTTGGTAAGTGAAAGGTTATCTACGTCAAACATTGTAGAGTCTGAACGGAATGACAGACGTACAAAGTACTTGGCAGGCTGCTGGATGAACTTAAGTGTTGCAGAATCACCATCAGCAACTACATTACCATCCTTGTCAACCTTTGTAACCCAATCCCAGTCATTGTTCCAATAGTAGCTGAGCAGATAAGCAGAAGCGTTACCTACAGAGTCATTGTTGTAGTATGACATAAGGGTAATCTTGTTCCACTTACCAACCTCAAGGTCAGTAAAGTCAGTCTTATCGGCGAATGATCTGTAAGACATGTTGCCATCGCTACCCTTAACACCCATATCAACCATGAAAGGCTTCTCTGAGTGGAAGTAACCACGCATCAGGTCGAGACCGATTCTTGCCTTAACACCCTTCTGTAAACTAGCCTGGAGAGTGGGCTTAATGAATACGGTTACACGGTAAGATGAGTTGTCCTGGATAGGAAGATTACGTACAAACAGGTTACGACGGTACTCGGGTACGTAGTGATCCTGAGTGGTTGAAGCCTCATCGTGTGAAGGAGCCCAACCACCGCTACCACCACCACGGTTGGCAGTACCCTTACTGGTAGCACTTACGTAACGGAAGTACTGAGTACCACCGTCCTCACCGTAACGGTCCAGACCGAACTCCTTACCACCTATGGCAGTACCATGCTGTGTATCATCATCGTGCTGAAGGATAGAATGTTTATCCCACTGGAGTGTTGAGTCATCAGGCCATGCTGCATCAGTTCTCATAACACCATCATACATATAGATAACGGTGTCTCTTACACCTGCGATCTCCCACTGCTGCTCACCATTGTAGATATTGGTGGCGCTGGGGTTGTCAGAACTCTTGCCGTCAAAATTTCTCTTGTAGTAGGTAACCTGCTTGATAGAATCTACAGGTTGTGCCTGCCATGTGTAGAGAGTGGTAGGACGCTTGGGATCCGGGTTCAGTCTGATTGTCTGCCAATCAGCAGAACCTTCAAAGTCCTGAATGAATATCTGTTTTGCATCATCAGCATAACGGATGGGTTCATCAACGCCCGGCTCCTGAGCAAAAGCAGACACATTAAACAGGATCAATCCTGAAAGTAATAAGTCTCTTTTCTTCATAATGAATAAGTTTAGTGAATAATTAGGTAAAAAACTCTTTCTCTTTTTAGTTAAACAGTTAAAATATAACTCTCATATATAACTATCTGCACCAAAGCCCTTTCCAACCATCAGGGCTGGAAAGAGCAAATGGAACAGTAATTGTTATATCTCTATTATAAATCATTCTCCAGTTAAAGGCAGGAACCAGTTCTTGCTGTCCTTAAGACGACTGTAAAGGGCTCCGTCCTTTGCATTGTAATCTTCATCCTCCATAGTTGCAGTGCTGCGTGATGCAACCCTCTTGGCCAGGAACTCAGTATCATAAAGACCTGATGTTGCACGGTGCATTGAGATACGCATAAGGTCACCGAATCTGTAACCCTCAAAGCATGTCTCCAGACCCATCTCATCAATAAGATACTCCTCTACAGCCAGGATAGACTTTTCAACTTTCTGCAGAGAATCAAGTCCGATTGTATCAATACCCATCTTGATAAGCTTATTGCCAATTGTATAACGCTTGTCAAAAGCAGCATCACCACAACCTCTTGAGTGAATACCCATGGTATTACCTCCATCTATATGTGAGTTTACTCTGATGATGTTTGCACCATCAATTGATCTGGAAACAGTCTCAAAGTCCTCACCCATGGGATTAACCCTCTCAAGGTCATAGTAAACCTGCTGGAAACCGGCGTTGTTCTGACCAATGGCATATATCATGAAGTTACTTGCAGCAACAGCTCCGGTAGTATCTTCAAGATAGCTCAGATAGTCAATACCAAATGACTTGGCTTTCTCAAGTTCACTTAAATTAGTAAGATAAAGATCGAATATTTCATCATCACAAAGACCTGATTTAAGGATTGAGAATGCCATCTGGGGGCATCCTGCCCTATTCAGTGCCTCTGCAAGCCTCAAATATACTACATCATTACGGTACAAACAAATTTTTTCGGGATTAATTTTAATTAACTTTTGTTCAACCAAACTAATATTTGAGGAAGCATACTCATCAACAGTTCGGTCCTTTTTGGTGAGAATTGTCCTAAGACGCAAGTCACCACGACGCAGGGTGTCAACCTGATCATATTTATTGATCATATACTGGCATGAGTCAATGATGGTTCCATTGGTCTTACGCTCCTGGAGGTTAATCCAGTGATAGCAGTAATCCTGACGGGTGCTGAGACTGGTAAGTGCATTTGAACGGGTAAGCTGATACCAGTAGTCATTATCCTCGGATGAGTTGAAGATATTGGGCAGGTCACTTACAATACCGTTATACTCATCAATCTCCATGGGGATGTAGCAGATGGGCTTGGCATTGTCACCAAATGTTGCAGAGTATGTATCACCGTTGGGATCCAAATATATCCAGTCACCGCCAAACCATGTTACACGACCTGTACCGGTATTAACAAGCTGGTCCTGATTACCGGAGAGATAGTCATGATAGTACTTGGCAGCCTTTCCATACTGCTCTGACCAAAGAGCCAGGTCACCCATGATAAGACGGGCAGGGATAAAGAACTGTGATGATGTGTGAGTGGCAGATTTGTCACCGGATCCGGTTGTCTCACCGCCCAACTCACCGTAACTGGGAGGTAACTCATCAATGAAACGCTCCTCAAAATCAGCTAGAAGAGTATCAGCTATCTGCTTGATGTTAAGCTTAGGCAGCTTTGTCTTATCAGCATCTGAACCGCTCAGTATGGGCTTCTTGGTAAAGTAAACCTCGCCATATGCTTGAGCAAGCTGGAGATAAGTCCAGGCCCTGAATGACAGGACAGCAACATACTCACGCAGGAATACGTTCTTGCGGTTACGGGTATAAGCGGTATCAGCATGAGCCAGGAAGTAGTTGCAGTTATTGATTACTGCATAATAATCAGTGGGATTATTATAACGGTTCTTCTTGGACATATTCTGGAAATCATATCTGTACAACTCGGCCAGATCCTTGTTGGCATGTGAAGAAGTGGTAACAAGGTCACCTCTAACCTCACCCAGTATGACGCTGCGGTCAGCAATCTTTTGCATGTTCTTGATTATGCCCAGTACTGAATAAACAGTATCTGTAGCCTGATCCAAAGTATTCTCATAATCATACAAGACAATCTTTGAATCAACCTTGAACATATCCTCGCAGGAGGAAGCGGCCATAACAGTCAACGCCATCAGAACCGCTGATATAGTATTCTTAAGTTTCATTTTTACTAATTCTATTAGAGGTTAATCTTAAGTCCTAATGAGAAGTTGGTTGACTGCGGAAGCAGGCCACGGTCAACGCCACGGGTCAGGATATTGTTACTTGCCGAGAACTCAGGATCAGATCCGAGATACTTGGTTAAAGTAAACAGGTTGTTGGCTGAACCCCATACGGTAATTCCCTGCAGATATGTGCTGCGGATAGGAACTGAATAACTCAGAGTGATGTTCTTAAGACGCAGATATGAGCCGTCTTCAATCCAACGGTCTGAGAAACGGTTGTTTCCGTGAGGATCACCGAAAGAAGCACGAGGCATATCGGTCTGCTGACCCTCGGCTGTCCAACGGTTTGTTACGGCAACAGTCTGGTTCATGAATCTGGAACCGCTCTCAAGCAACATACGCTGATAGTTGTAGATATCTCCACCTACCGAATAGGTAAATGTAGCGCTCAATGAGAGGTTCTTGTAAGCAAGCTGAGTAAAGATACGGCCGTAGAAATCAGGATTGGGATCACCGATAATGGTCATATCATTCTCATCAATGACATTGCCTGCATCACCGTCAACATTAACGAATATTACGTCACCGGCTTCAAACGGGGTGTCAACACCGGTATCAGATACCATGTGCAGACCTGATGCCTTAGCCTCGGCCTCTGTTGAGAATACACCGTTTGTCTTGTATCCGTAGAATACGCCAACAGGCTGACCAACCTCAGTTCTGATAGTACCGTCGCAGTAGTTGTACTCAAGGGCATCACCCGGAAGTTTGGTAACCTCATTCTTATAGTGACCTATGCTGGCACCGGCCTCCCACTTAAAGAGTTTGTTGTTGAGGATCTTTACATTGAATGAAGCGTCAAATCCCTTGTTTGAAAGAGAGCCACCGTTACTCCAGGTCTCAGGGAGACCGGTCAGGTAAGAGAGTGAACTGATAGAGAGCAGGTTGTCAGTTTTGCTTGAGAATACGTTTGCAGCAATGTTGACGCGGTTCTCCCACATGTTCATCTCAATTCCGGCAGTAAGTTTTGTGGTTGTCTCCCACTCAAGTGTGTTATTACCGATATTGGCCAGAGACAGACCGTTCTTACCCAGGATCTTTACAGGTGAGAAGTAACTCTTGGAGGCTGAATCATCAAAGCCGTCATTACCGGTGATGTCAAAACCTGCATTCACCTTAAGGTAGTTGACGAAACTTGAATTGAACCAAGGCTCGGCTGATACAACCCATGCACCTGCTACTGAGGGGAAGAAGCCCCAAGGCACACCAAGCATGTTTATTCCGTTAGATACGCTGCCGCCAAAACGTGATGATGAAGATACACCAAGACTGGCTGAAACGTAATACTTCTCCATGTAGTTGTAATCACCCTGTGCCCACCATGTCAAAGATATATCCTTTGTATCAACACCGGCTGTTCTCTTGTACTGTAGTGAACTGGTCATGTTAGGAGTCTTATCGTTACCTGAGTTATAACCCGTCATAGAGATCTGATAGGTTGAATTGTTCAGATAGCGTACACCACCGCGTACATCAAGGTCATGGGCACCAAAACGTCTGTTATAGGTAAGATAGGTATTGCTGCTGAAACCGTCAGACTTGGCGTTCATGGCAGATACACTGTTATCAATACCCTTACCTACACCTTCCAGGTCAAAGCTGGGGGTACCGTACAGAGGAGTATAGTAGTTCTCGTCGGCATTGACCAGAGTGTAAGCAAAATGCTCATAGAGATTGAGTCTCTTACGCTTGCCCAACTGGAACTTGGGAGTAATGGCAAGAGTTATGAGACGGTTACCGAAATAGTTCTTGTTGATACCCTCACCGTTCTGAAGGATTGACAACGGGTTGGCAAGGGAGGCCTTTGCGCCCAGAACCTCCTTAAGATAATCATCCTCTACAGAGAGAGACTGGGTAAGCTGACCGTCATCATCATAAGCGTATGGTGAAAGGAAAGGTGACTTGATGAATGACAGGAATGCAGGAGCGTTAATAAGACTGTTGTCAATATGCTCAGGAGCACCGTCATCACGCATATCACGTGTCATATCACTATAGTTGGCATCAAAACGGAGTGAGATACGGTTACCCAGAATGATGTCAGAGTTAAGACGCAGGCTGAAACGTGTAAAGTCATTGTCCACAAGGGTTGCATCACCCATGGCGTAACCAACTGAAAGGTTGTAATTGGCAATCTCATCACCACCCTGTACATTCACATTGTAGTTCTGTACAAATGCATCTCTGAATACATCCTTACTCCAATCTGTATCGTTATGATACATATTGTAGTAGAAGTAGTTGGGATCATTCTGCAAGAACTTGAATACGTTCATGGTTGTTCCTGTTGAACCCAGCAACTCTGATGTATAGGCTCTGTACTGATCGGCATCCATAAGGACAGGCAGCTTGGGCATGGTCTGGAAACTACCGATAAGATTAACATCAATCTTTGTAGCCATGCTCTTGTTACGCTTGCTGTTGATAAGGATAACACCGTTGGCACCCTTGGAACCATAGATACCGTAACCGTTCTTAAGGATCTGAACAGACTCTATATCCTCTACCTGGATATTAGCCAGAAGGTTGTTGTAGAATCCGTCATGCATTGCGATGCGGTCATAACCCATATCAACAATAACACCATCCAGCACTACAAGAGGCTGGGTATTGATGTTGAGAGAGTTTATACCGTCAATCTGCATTGCAGCGCCAACACCAATCTGACCCGAACGGATAACAGAGAGGACACTACCCTGCAGTGACTGCTGGATCTGGTTATCAACCTCAATGTCTGCACCAAGATTGGCAACGCGGGCACCCTCTGAACTGGAGGCTACGGTCTGAGCCGAATAGGTCTCAGAGAATGCATCTGAATACATCTTTACATCTACTCCGTCTATACGTCCGTTGAGAGGGCAAACCAGAGTATTGCATCCCTCTACAGAGAAGGTAAGGGATGTGATATAATCAGGTAACTTTATTGAATAGGAGCCGTCGCCCTTGGTCATTGTAGAATGAAGGGCGTTATTGTAGGCCTGAACCTTGACACCGGCCATGGGAGTACCATCGGCGGCATCGGTAACAAAACCTGTTACTATAATCTCATCACTTGCGGCCTGAGCAGAGGCAGGAACTGACATGAACATCAACATGCCGGCCAGACTCAAACGCACAAACTTTTTTACGAATATATTCATATTGCTAAGCTTTTTTATCATTCAAAAACCGGTTCAAGTATGATGCAGTCCAACCACATCTTTTTGGTTAAGTCAGCACCCTTAGCACTAGTAAGTGTAAGTCTAACCTTTGGAGATCCACTTTCATAGTTTCCGTAAGGGAACTCAAACACCTTATCGGGGGCAGAAGTAGAAGAACCTACGATGATAGTATCGGGAACGTTCTTTTGATTACCTACAGTATAGGTAATGGTTGTAGAACCTTTCTTACCATTATAAAGGGTCTTTACAGGATTGGACAGATACTCCAGTTTGAAAGAAACCTTGCTCTTCTGTTCTTCCTCAGTGTTGCGGAAGAACACAACCTTAATACGGTACTTACCCTTAAGGGTATTGCCGATATTATAGTCAGCTGACCATGAAGTAGCAGAATTAGAAACCTCCATTACACGAGCCCACTTAAGGGTGCTGTCACTGGTAAGATACGGGGCTGATTTAGGTCTGAGCTGCCAAGCATCTCCTGAATGGATAACGTTCTCAGCCTCAATCTTGATGGTGCGACGGAACACTGAGTCTGAATAGGGCCAGTTGTTGCTTACGTAAAGAACACCGTTACTGCAAATAACTGAGTCAATGATACCCTTGCCGGTAGCGCTGTTATAGTCTGCGAATATGCCTCCATCCTGATATGGTTTGTTGAACACATGATAAGGATACTTCTCAGTCATACGCTCAGCCCACCTGAACTGGGTTGAAGTGGCGGAATCCTGCAGATTCTTCTGGTTCCTGTTAAAGAAAGCATCGGTAATCATAGCTATGTTAGTCCAGTAGTTGAGCAAAGAGTCACGTCCTTTTACATTACTCTCATACTCATAATAAGCACTGATAGCACCATATACTGAATCCCATACAGCTGGTTTAGGCAACAGAACAATGAAATTACTGTCCTCTACATCAATGTAACCATATTTCTTGAGTACGGCATTTGACCTGATGATAACCTTGTCAATATAGGTGATTTCACCGTTCTCATCGGGATCACCCTGGATACTGCGCTCCTCATCAAGTTCCTCTCTGGTGAACTTGGCAAGCCACTTGCCCAACTCTCCGTTGATCTGCCTGAAATCATAGTCATTATTATTGGCACTCTTTATTGTATAAGCACCGGTAATATAATCATACAGGTTAGGACGGTAGAGAATACGGCCGTTCAGTCTGTGAAGCACACCGTTGGTGCAACGCTCGTTATTGCCCTCAGACTTATAACTTACACCACCTATTGAAGTTCCTACGGAACGATAGGTCTTGTTGCTCATCATCTTTACACGCTCATGGGTCTCAGATCCTACCGGATGACTGAAACGGGCAATATGGTTAAGGATGAACTCTGTACCGATCTTGCGGTGATCCTTGGTGGGATCATCAATATCCTTTAAGTACTCATCCCATTCAGCGTCACTGATAGATTCATCATCAGGAAGCCAAACAGTAAGGAACTGATTGTCATTGAGGAAATCCCAGTAAGTAAGCACTGAGACGCTGTCACCAATATACATATATGTGGTCTTGAGTGCCTCAACAAACCTGCTTGCCTCCGGAATAGCGGCAATAGTCTTGCCCAGTGAGGCTACAGACTCGTTTCCATCCGAGTGAACGCTGTAGTGGTCCTTCCAAGCATCACTCTCACATGATGCCATGACCACAACAGACATTAATCCAAGTACGGATTTGGTTATCAGTTTGATATATTTATTCATAATGCTATTGTTTTAGTTATTTGGCTTTCTGGATAACTTCATCAGTGCGCTGGTAAGCAGGATTCTGCTTAAGCTTGTCATTAATCTTTATCTCTTCCTTGTTAATGGGAAGGAACAGACCGTAAGGATTGTTGAACTTGATCTCAATAGACCTGGTGTTACCCTCATATTTACCTGAAACAGCGGTATAGATATCTTTTGAGTTACCGTTGCGCATTGCCTGTCTAACCAGGTCAAACCAACGTTTTCCCTCAAACAGCAACTCACGGCGGCGCTCATCAAAGACAAGATTCTCAAAATCAGCTATAGTCTTGTAATCCTCAATCTTAAGACTGGTAGCTAATGTATACTGAGCCTTACCTATAGCGCGGTCATAGATTGCGCTGATAATCTCAAAGGCATCAGTAAGAGCTTTTGCTGAATCTGCTGCATTAGCAAATCCGGACTCCTTGGCCTTCATGATAAGAGCCTCAGCCTGCATAAGCATCACCTCAGTGTAACGGTAAACAACCCAGTTGGGACTTGCACTGTTGTTCTGACGAACGGCACCCGGACGGTTGTTGTTCTGGTTATTTGTAATGGTAAGAGTACCGCCCTCAAGTTTGTAGTCCATCTTCTGGTATACATACTTTACTATACCATAGTATGAACCTGACTTGAGAAGGTCCTCATAATAACGGGAATCATAAGGTGACTTGAATACTGAGGTAGCATCACCTATCTTACCTATCGGGGTATAAGCCTTTACCCTACCGACTGTAGGTGTGGAACCGTTATAGTAGCTGGAAACAAAGCCGTTTGACCTGTCATTTCCGTAGGGAAGCTCAAACAGTGACTCAAAAGAGTTTCCGCTACCGAATATCTCATTGTAGGCAAGACCTGTCTGGCCCTCACCGTTAACAGACTTGATGAGAGGATACTTGTCAGCTATAAGTTCAATATTCAGAGATGTTCCTTTCTGCTCAAGGAGGGTCTGATAATCAAGTCTCTTTACACTGTCAACATACTGGCAGCACTTGATGCAATTGTCCCAGTCACCCTTCCAAAGATACATATCGGCCAACATGGCGTAGATACCGGCACGTGTAAAACGTGATGAGTTGGCAGCATTAGTCAGGTCCTTCTTAAGATGAGGCCATGCCCAATCCTTTACGCGGTCAAGGTCATAGATAAGTGAATCCAGGACCTCGGCATAAGGAGTCTGACCTATAAAGAAGTCATGTGTATCATCAATTGAAGGGATAGTTACATAAGGTACATCCTTGAATGCACGCAGCATGTACCAGTAGCACAGAGAGCGGATGGCAATAGCCTCGGCCTGATGTGCACGCAACTGACCTCCACGGTAGTTGGGGTCCTTCTTATGTACCTCGGGGGCAAAGTGAAGGACTGTATTGGCATAGTTGATTGTCTTATAGAAGCAGAGATAAGTGGTAAGCTCATTGTTCTCATTGATATTCTCATCAATGAACTTGTTGAGGTCATCACTGCTCTGTGTGTTATCCGTACCTGATACTATGTTATCGGAACGGAACTCTCCCCAGGCTACCATTCTAACCAAGCAGTCGTTTGACTCAAGAGCTGCATATGCTCCACGCAGCACACTTTCTACGTCATCCTCGTTGGTCCAGAAATTCTCGAGGACCACCTCATTAAGAGGCATGAGCGTAAGGAAATCATTGCAAGATGAAACCGTGAGTCCCATCACTGCGGCAAGTATATATGATTTTATCTTTTTCATATTATCCTTCCATTAAGATTAGAATCGTACTGAAACATTGAATGAAACCTGTTTTGAACGAGGTGTCTGAGAGTTATCCTTGGCTACGCTACCACGGCCACCGCTACCTGCGCTTTCAGGATCAAGACCTGAGTACTTGGTGAATGTGAGCACGTTGTTAAGGTTGGCAGTCAACCTGATGTTGCTAAGGTGCAACTTCTTGACGATCTTGGGATCGATGTTGTATCCCAGGTTAGTACTTGTCCAACGGAGGAAAGAACCATCCTCAACATAACGGTCAGAACCAAGGTAGTTGTAACCGTACTGGTTAAGGGCACGAGGCATTACGGTCTCATCACCCTCAACACGCCAACGCCAGTTAACGGCTGCTGATGTGTTGTCAGTATTGTACATAGCCTCAGCGTTCATACGTGAACCGTTAACGATTCTGTTACCGTAACGGAAGCTGAAGTTGTTACTCCATGAGAGACGTCCCCAGCTGACATTGAAACGGAAACCACCGTTGAGTTTAGGAAGTGAACTACCCAGGTAAACTATATCAAGCTCGTTGATGTTACCGTCATAGTTGATATCCTCATAGATGGCATCACCACCTACGAACTCATAGTTGGTACGTCCTGTACCGTAGTCATACATCATAGGACGGGTATACATTACACCGTTCTTCTCTACAGCGATTACATTGCCGTCAGCATCTCTTGCAACAGGAGCATTGGGGCCGCTTACACCGGGATCCTCAACAGCGCTCCACTTGCTGTACTGATAAACGCCATGGCTCTTGAAACCGTAGATAGAACCGAAAGCATTCTTAAGGGCTACATAAGAGAGGTAAGAACCGTTCTTGTAGTCAAAGTCATTGGTCATCTTCTCAAGCATGGTAGGATTCATCTCCAGAATCTGGTTGGTGTTATCAGCCAGGTTCATTCCACCACCTATGTTGAACTCCTGACCAAGAAGTCTGGTTGAATAGATGCGGTTGGCATCAAGAGAGAACTCCCAACCCTGGTTACGCATCTTACCGCCGTTAACAACTGACAGAGAGTTGAAACCGGATGAAGAAGGAATTGAATAACCAGAGTTAAGCAGGTTTGAAGTTACTCGGTCATAGAACTGGATGTTAACATTGATCTTGTCGCGGAAGAAGCCCAAATTGATACCAAAGTCAACAGAGTTTGTCTCCTCCCACTGCATTGTGCTAAGACGGATGTTATCAGGTTTCATAGAGGTCTCTCCCATATAGGAGTCACCGCTTGAATACTTGCTGTAGAACATACCGTCAGAACCGGGTGAGTTACCCTGGAGAGCCCAGCTACCGGTGATACCCAGCATGCTAAGGTAACCTGAACGGGCAATGCCCTGCATGAACTTCTCATCAATTACGTTCCAACGTCCTGATACGCTGGGGAATGTAGCCCAACGGTTGGCATCACCGAATCTGGTGTTACCGTCAGTACGCCATCTGAAGTCTACAGAGTACTTACTCTTGTATGAGTAGTGAACTACACCTGATATACCGATCTGACGGCTACGTCCGGCACCGGTAGACATTGACTTAACGTTACCCGGAAGACCAATTGACTTGAACTTGCTGGGGATACCTGACAGACCACCGCTCTGACTCTTGTTGTTGCTCATACGCAACTCATAGCTCAGGTTAACCATAACTGAATGGTTGGGATTGTTCAGATGAGGTATGAATCGCAGAGAGTGGTTGGTGGTAATGTTCTGATTCTTGCTGGCGTTTGATGAAACGGAGTTGGCATTGCTGTCAGACCAACCGTTACGTGACAGACTCTGAGGAGTGTACTGGTCACCGTCACTGTTGGAAACGGTAAGGTTTACACTACCGTTATATGAGAGCTGTGTCTCACCGGGATCCAAACCAAGAAGGTTATACTTAACAGAGAATGTAGAACCGACGTTAAGTGAAGTGTTGTAGTTCTCCTTCTCAGCAGCCTCAGCAATAGGGTTGGTGTTAGAGGGAAGGTTCTCATTTGCAGTAGGAAGCATATGATAGAACTCTCCGGTAGACTTATCGTTCTTATCCTCATAATAGATAGCCAGGTTAGGCATCATCCTCATAGCGGTACCTATAGCGGTAGAGTTGTTTCTCTGCCTTGAATAGGTAAGGTTGAAGCTGGTTGAGATAGATATACGCTCTGAAATGAAGTAGTCAAGGTTGAGTCGGTTTGTGAAACGATACAACTTCTGACCTATTACAGAGTTTTCCTGGTCATCAAAACCGGCAGAGAGATAGAAGTTGGCCTTCTCACCACCACCGTCTACTGTAACGTTGTGTCCATGCTGGAGACCGATCTGCTTAACGGCACCAACCCAGTCAGTGTTGTTGTTGTACATACGGTACTCAGAGAAATCCTCAACATAGTTGATCTCTTCAATACCGTCTACCAGGGTAGCGTCCATCTTAGGATTGAAGAAAGCCTCCTTAAGATACATTGTATACTGGTCACCGTTAAGGAGCTTGTAACCTATAGGCTGCCAACTAGCATTCAGACGGTATGAGTAACCCACACGGGTCTTACCGCGTGAACCACGCTTGGTCTTGATCTCCATTACACCGTTAGCACCACGTGAACCGTAAAGGGCGGTAGCGGCAGCATCACGGAGGACATTGATGGTTTGAATATCATCAGGATTGATGTTAAGAAGCTCTGACACCTTCTCATTGTTCTGAGACTCATTTACGTAGTCAAAGTTGTTCTTAAGGTTAGCGTCGATTTCCCAGATGATACCATCAACAACGATCAGCGGGTTGGCATCACCGGTCATAGTTGCAACACCACGCAGGTGCATTGTTGAACGTGCACCAAGGTCACCAGAGTTGAATACGATATCCAGACCGGGGACACGACCCTGAAGAGCCTCATCGACTGATGTCATGGCGTTGTCCTCAAACTCTGACATATCAATAGTGGTCTGAACGGTTGACATCTCACGGATAGGTATGGGAAGCGGGCCCTCGGCTACCTTCTCAGCAATGATATCAACGGGTTCAATAAGAGTGTTATCCTTCATAGTGATCTCAAAGTAGGTCTTGTTGATGGGGATATCAACTGTTTCATAACCTACATATGAGATAACAAGTCTGTCTTTGGGGTTTACAAGACGGAATGAGAAGTTACCTTCCATATCAGTGATGTCATGAGCCTGGATACGGCCGGCAGCATCTTTCTCAATTACGTTAACCGCCATCATGGGGCCTTCACTGTCCTCAACAACACCACTGATGATATCACCGGCATTCTGGGCGTAAAGCGAACCGGACATAATGACCATAGTCACTGCCAAAGCCCCCTTAAATAATCTGTTAGTATGTTTCATCTTCATTTAATTTACAGATTAGAAATTAACTTCACCGTTACACAGTGCACCGTCAATAAGATGGATTACAGCATATGAAGATGTCTCCAACTTGGTAGTGGGAACACTTGATACCTGATCTGAAGAGGTGCTGCTGTAATCAGAAGAATACTTCTTGAATACATATTCACGGGTCATGATATTCCAGTAAGGAACAAGACCGTTAGAAACCTTCTGAACCTTTCTTACATGACCTTTAGCGTCAGTAATGGTGATATCGTCGCCAACAGAAACCTTAAGCTTGGCAAACTGCTTGCTCTTGTTAAGGTATGAGGTCTCATAATAGATATCATTGCCACGGTTGAACTCAGCGTTGGTATACAGTGAGTTATCCTGGATATGATACTTGAGGAAGTTAACAAGTTCATCACTCTTAACATTGATGAAATCGTTCTTGAAAGCGGTTGAATCATAGTCATCATCGTCATCTGTAGCAAATACCAGAATAGGATCACTGTCATCAACTGTAGTCTTAAGATACTTGGAGTAGAAGTTCTTGAGTGAATCCTTCCATGCTGCACTCTGCTTGTTAGCAGCTACATCATCATGAACATGCCACCATGCTGACTTGCAGAGGCTGTCCCACAGGAACAAGTTATCACCACTGTAGATGATATGGTCATCGAGAAGTCTCGTGATAGAGTCGTTCTTGGGAACGTAAACGGTATAGTTATAGGTGTTGAATGAAGCAACACACTGCTTTGAACCGATATCCAGATCACCGTAACGGTCTGAGAATATGCTCTTGCCGTCACTGTTCACGGCACCCTTCATCAACTTGAAGAACTCCTTGAACTCAGGATAGTTTACACTGTCTGAAAGGATGTCATAAACAGACTTTCTGGATGTCTGCAGAGGAGCACTAATAATATAGGTGATACCGTTACCGTCACTCTTAGTCATATCAAAGCGCTTGATGAAATCAATGGGCTGATTGGTTTCTGCCTGCCATCCACCCTGAACTTTCAGCATGCTGAGGTCCTGATCGGGATCCTCCTGGTCAACGAATGTAGATCTTGAGAAACGTATTACGCCACCTCCCTTGGTACGGAAGTAGGCATAATGGTCAGCACCCTCAAAACTACCCTTCTCAAGAGCTGTGTGGTTCTTGTTGTTGAGCAATACGATGTGATAATCCACGAAATCTTCCAGACGGTTACGCAGGAAAGTCTCATTTGTAATAGATGAGGAGTTAACCTTAGCACCAACAGTATTTGTGGCTGCATCATAGGTATAATAGTCAGCCTTTACAGTCTTGGCGTTATCATCATAGTAGAAAGCCAGGGCGTAAAGCTCATCCTTATCAACATTAGTGGGATCATACTTGTTCAGACCGAATGATGAAGGATCAACCCAGATAAGTCTGTCCTTAACGGTCTCATTGTCATCAGTGTAGTTAACCTGCGGGAGGAAGAGGCTGTAACCTGACTGCATTGAGTTCAGGTAGTAGCTGAATGACATCTCCTGATCCTCAATGGCCCAGTTAAGAACCTTGAGTTTGTCATTGATAAGGGCAGGATATGAAACTGCCTTATAGGCTGTAGGAACGAATACCATATCGCTGAAATAGATGGCACCGTTACAGCAAATGACAACAGGATTATCCATGTAGTCAACCTTGAAGTGGTCAATGGCTGTGCTCAGATCTGAGAAGAAAGGATCCTGGGCATCATTCATTACATCAGCAAACTTGCTGGGAACAGTGCTTACGAATGAAGCGAACATGTTATTGTTGATAAGCTTTACAATAACGTTCAGGTCAATCTGACTCATATCATCAGCAACCTCCTGGGCAGTCCAGTCATTGATGTTAAGGGATGTCTTGGTCTTGTTTGTACCATACTTGGTCTTCATCTCCTGGCCAAGAGCAGTGTTGAGCCACCATTTCATCATGGCAGAGTCTGTAGGAACAAACATTACGGCCATATCCTCCTGGAGGGCTACATCATCCTCAGCACTTGATGAGAGGAAATATGAGTTCCATCCCGGATCGAACTTAAGAACTGCTGACTTCTGGAATTTCTTACCCTGACCGTCAACGGCAAGGGTATCCTTGTCCTGATGGGCAGCCTGGAAACGGCCAGAGAAATACATCTTGGTAAATACAGAGTCCTTACCGCCTACACCCAGAGCATCGGCAATAGCTGTGCCCTCCGGGCCGTAGTAATCATCGGTGAGAAGGTCTCTAACCTTCTTGGCATTGGCGGCACCGGTATGGTCTGTATCAGTAGCCTGGTTTCTGTTGGGGATGAAGGGAGCAGAGAAACGCTCAATGATAGAACTGTAGATGATTGAGTTTGAGAAACCGTTATCATCAGTCTGTGCCAGATACTCAGCCATGCTGGGGAGCAGGTAAACTACATCCTCCATTACATGTATGAATCCGTTGTAGCACTTCTTGTTCTGAACCTCAATCCTTACACCGTTAACACTGGCATCCTTTGACTGACGTCCGGCCTTGCCGCTCTTGCTGTACTTATCAAGATTGAAGAGGAAGTTATAGTCTTCATCAGTAATCTTCTTGGATGAAAGGAACTCAGGAGCAAAGAAGATCATAGGCTTCTTTGTACCATCCTCCAGGATAACGATACCGCTGGAAGCACGGTTGGGGTTGTTCCTTACATAATCCCAATACTGTGACTTGGGCATATCCGCAGGCTTGATAACGCGTACAGAGTCATACTCACTCATGGTTGATACGCGGCGCATGCAGTCGCCAAGTCTTACACCGTTCTCAGTTGACGTATTGGAGAGAGAAGCCACCTGGAACACATTGTTAAGCATAGAGCCCTTGAGGATCATCTTCAACTGGGCCTTGCTCAAATCACCGAATTCAACCTTGGCACCGCCGGCTATAGGGCACTTGTCAAGGAATCTCTGGAATGCAGCATCATCGGCCACGAAAAGGGTTCTTGAACCTGTTCTGGAGAGGATGCTCTTCTGATCAAGGGTATCGATCAGTCTGACAAAATAATTAAAGGAGTAGGACTTGCCGGTTGTCTTATCCTTGAAACCCTCTTTCAAAGTCTCATAGATACTGGTACCCAGCCATTCGGGAAACTCCTTATCCAGCTTATAATCCGGAAAACATGACCACAAACCGGATGATACGACCAGCGCCGAAAGGATCACGCCGATCAGTCCGGAGCGGTTCTTGGAATTGTTTTTTCTCATTATATAACTAATTAAATTATTATTCTATCTAGATATTATTCCTTATCAATACCCTCGATGGTCTTGATCTTGCCCTGGGCATCATACTCTATCTCGCAAACCTTGAGGCTGCGGAGCCATGATTTACCGCCTGAGGGCACACTGTCATGATGGAACAGATACCATTTGCCCTTGTACTCAATGATTGAGTGGTGGGTAGTCCAGCCAACAACAGGAGTAAGGATTACACCCTGATATGTAAAAGGACCGTAAGGATTGTCACCGGTAGCGTAGCACAGCAGATGGCTGTCACCGGTTGAGTATGAGAAGTAATATTTTCCGTTGTACTTGTGCATCCATGAAGCCTCAAAGAAACGATGGGGATCATCGGCCTTGAGAGGATTGCCGTTTTCATCGACAACCAGGATTGGACGCGGAGCCTCTGCAAAGTTCAGACCGTCCTTGGTAAGACGTACGCAGCGGCTGGGGAGAGCATCCTCCTTGCCCTCGGGAAGGTAGGGAGTCTCAAGATGGATGTTGTCTTTATAACGCTGAAGCTGACCGCCCCACAGACCGCCGAAGTATACGTAAACCTCACCGTCTGCATCATCGCGGAAAGCGCACATATCGATGCTGTAACTGCCTGCCATAGGTGCAGGATTTGGGATGAACGGACCCTCAGGACGCTGAGCGATAGCCGTACCCCAGTGGAACACATCATTACGATCCTTCATGGGGAAGTACATGATGTAACGCTTGGTCTTCTTGCTGAATCCCATACCCTGAGCCTGCTCCTCTGCGTTGGTGGGTACCTCAATCTCGTACTCCTGAACATCGCAGTCCCAGAGCTGGCGTCCGGCCCATGGAATATCTTCCAGACCGATTACCTTGCCATGGTCTACAACCTGGCCATTCATGATGTCATCTGTGGAAAGGACATGATAATCCTTCATGACATACTGGTCGCCATTGTCATTCTCGACATTCTCACATTCCCAGTCATGTGAAGGATAGATGTAAACCCTGCCATTGAACACATGTACAGAGGGATCTGCCATGTAATCTGCGGGGAATAAATAACGTTTCTTCATAAGTTTATTGGTTATTATTTTATTATTTTAAAATTCAGTTAGCGGCCAAAGTTAACTCTTTTTTCGCTTTAGAAATACATTTGACACGTTTTTTTTGTCCAAAAAGCAAAAATTAAGTCCAGAGGTATCTGAATTTGCATTTTATGGCATTTGGAAAGTGTTAAATCGAAAAAAAGAGACCGCTCACCGGCGGCCTCTTTTTTAGTCCTTACCCACATCTTCTCAGACCGGAATGGGGACATCACGAAAGTCAATTACTAACCAAATATGTGCATGAAAACTTACGCAGCAAAGATACGCCTATGCCAGTCACCAGGGTCAACAAAACGTGCCAATGAGATTAAGATTTGTTCCAACTGGATAAAAACGAGGCGATTTAAGCCCGAAAAATGTTTCAAAAAAATGAAGATTTGTTCCAAAAAAACGCCCCACAACCCATTCTAGGGCACACAAACAAAAAAGCGGGCAAAAACCCGCTTTTTCTACGCTGTCGTACCCGGATTCGAACCAGGACAAACAGAACCAAAACCTGTTGTGCTACCATTACACCATACGACAATCGCCTTATGTCCCTACCAAAGGGACCGCAAATATAGGGAAAAAATCCCTTACTCTGCTATGAGCAGATAGTAATTCTTCTTACCACGCTGCAGCACGATGTACCTGTCATCAACCAGATCAGCCTCGGTAAAGATACGTGAGTGGTCATAGGTCTTCTCCTTGTTGACCGATACGCCGCCTCCCTGCATCATCTTGCGGGCCTCACTCTTGCTGAAGAATACAGGACATACATCTGTCAGGAAATCGGATGCCTTTATCTCCTGCTTGAGCAGGTCACGGCTGAAACGGAACTGGGGTACACCCTCAAATACTGAAAGCAGCATTGACTCATCTATACCCTTAAGGTCCTCACTACCGGAGTTGTTACCGAAAAGTATCTCGGAAGCCTCGGCAGCGGCCTTATAGTCAGCCTCGCTGTGTACCATGCAGGTTACGTCCTTGGCCAGGCGTTTCTGGAGCAGACGCAGGTGCGGAGCGGCATCATGCTCTGCAATCAGTGACTCGCACTCATCCTTCTCAATGTTGGTAAAAATCTTAATATAACGCTTGGCATCCTCATCACTTACGTTGAGCCAGAACTGGTAGAACTTGTAGGGTGAAGTGTACTCGGGGTTGAGCCATACGTTACCGCCCTCGGTCTTACCGAACTTGGTTCCGTCGGACTTGGTAATGAGCGGGCATGTAAGGGCAAAGCACTCGGTTCCGTTGATACGGCGTATCAGCTCGGCACCGGTGGTGATGTTACCCCACTGGTCGGCACCACCCATCTGGAGCTTGCAGTTCTTGTGCTCGTTCAGATAGAGGAAATCATATCCCTGAAGCAGCTGGTATGTGAACTCTGTGAATGAGAGTCCGTCACGGGCCTCACCGTTAAGACGCTTCTTGACGGAGTCTTTGGCCATCATGTAGTTTACGGTGATATGCTTACCGATGTCACGTGAGAAATCCAGGAAGGTGACATTCTTGAGCCAGTCATAATTGTTTACAAGCTCGGCCTTGTTGGGGGCGTCGCTGTCAAAGTCCAGAAACTTGGCAAGCTGCTTACGGATGCACTCTACGTTGTGCTTGAGAGTATCTTCATTCAGAAGGTTACGCTCCTGTGATTTTCCGCTGGGGTCACCGATCATTCCGGTGGCGCCGCCTATCAGAGCCAGCGGCTTATGTCCGCAACGCTGGAAATGACGGAGTATCATTATACTGCACAGATGACCGATATGGAGTGAATCTGCGGTGGGGTCAAAACCCACGTAAGCTGTAACCTGTTCCTTGTTAAGAAGTTCATCGGTACCGGGCATCATCTGGTGAATCATGCCTCTCCAGG
>Ga0310786_10001899_pt1 | contig 33003 bp, 23 predicted proteins | sample AusTroGonzalo_MG_FD_203881 | JGI IMG/M metagenome (GOLD analysis project Ga0310786, IMG submission 203881) | Bovine rumen microbial communities from tropical cattle in Woodstock, Queensland, Australia - Gonzalo_03 (v2) (version 2) | ecosystem: Host-associated > Mammals > Digestive system >... | reverse complement strand
TGACTATTTTTTCTTTCATCTCGCCTTGAATAACAATCTCGCCCTCTTTGGCGGAGCCGCCGACACCGCATTTGGTCTTTAGTTGTTTCGCGAGGGCGTTGAGGTCGTCGTCGGAGCCGACGAAACCTTTTACGAGGGTCACGGTCTTTCCGCCGCGATGGTGGCGCTCGATGTTGACGCGCAGTTTCTGACGGTCGGGAGCGAGGGTTTCAATGGCCTCGGGCTCCTCAGACCTCATGGCATCGGGATTGGTAGAGAAAACAAGGTTGCCTAAATCCATGATTGCTTGAATACTTGGGTTATTTGTTGTTGGCGTAAAGTTTCACCGATTTGGGGTGGACGACAAAGTGGAGGTCGTCGCCGAGATTCTCGCCTTCACCGTCGATGTTGACCCATTTGTCGAGGTTGCCCTCGATATGAACCTCTTTGGCGCGGAACATCTCCACATGCTGCGAGTGGTCGAGGAGATTCATGAAGGCCAGCGGTGCGGTGATGGGGAGGTGATCGATAGGAACCTTGTCGATGATGGTGATGTCGAGAAGTCCGTCGGCAAGCTGCGCTTTGGGCGCAACAGAGAGGTTGTAACCATACTGGCGGCCGTTGGCGATGGCGATAAACCAGGCTTTGCGTTTGAGGGAGCGTCCATCGACAGTGAGATGGTAGTTGCAGTTCTGATAGCTGGCATATTCGCGGAAGAAGAGGCTGGAGTAGGCTTTGAAACCACGTTTCTTGACGGCTTTGAGGAGACGGGCGATATAGGCGTCGAAGCCCACACCCGAGGCGTTCACCGAGAGGTATTTGTCGTTGATGACGATGGAGTCGATGGTTTGGGAGTGGAGTTTGTTGAGATTCTGAACAGCGAGTGCGGGACGCAGAGGAATCTTGAGGGTGCGCGCCAGTCCGTTGCCGCTGCCGCAGGGGATGATGCCCATGTGGACACCGCTGTCCTTGAGCCCTTGTGCCACATCATTGACGCTACCGTCGCCACCTACAGCAACGACGCAGTCGAAGCCTTGATTGGCGGCTTCGCGAGCCAACTCGGAGCCGTGATGGATATGCTCGGTGTAGCGCACCGAATAGTCGAAGAGGTCCTGGTTGAGGTTCTCCCGGATGACGGTTTCAATATTCTTCTGTCTGCCGATGCCGGAGACGGGATTGACGATGAAAAGGGTCTTTTGTTTCAAGGGACTGAGAGTTTAAGTGGGTTCATTTTCCAGGTCGCCATTGCGACTTGTTGAGGATCTTGCGGCTGTCGGTGTCGGCGAAGAGGTCGGCCAGGGAAACGTTGGTGTTGTCCATATAATGTTTCACTATCTGCCAACCGATATAGTCGCAGGTGCGCGGGGCGGAGCCGTCACCGAAGGCGTTGGTCTTGGGGCCGTCGCCGATGAGGTTGCGCAACTCGTATTTGTCGGTGCTGAAGAGCAGTTGTTTCTGGATAAAGGCACCCCAGACGTTCTCCACATTTTCCTTCATCCAATCGAATTGCTCGGGTGTGTAGCGGAGCTTGATATGGTCGGGAACATCGGGAAGGGTTTGGTCGAGGAAGTAGAGGATTTTACCGCTGAAAATAGCGTGGTCGAGGAGAGTGAGGTTGCCCACGGGGAGGGTGATGTGGTCGGTGGCGACGGCGGACATACAGTCGGCGAGGATATGGTCGCGGGTGCTGAGATTCACGAGATAGGCGGGCATCAAGAAGAAGTTGCGCTCCTCCATCTCGGGAAGTGCGTAGCGGTCGATGGAAATGGCGAGGTCGCGATTGTAGCAGAAGACACGGGTATCGTAGCTCTCGAAGTCAGCGGTGATAAGGGTGTAATAACGGTCGTAGATGATATCGGGACAGAGTTCGCGGGCTTTCTTCATCGCTGTCCCCAGGTCGCTCTCGAGCCACGAGAGGTCGTGATAGAGGCTGTCGGTCTTGTGGTAGATGTAGCGTATGTCGGGATCGGAGACGAAAGCGCGAAGGTAGGCCATATACTCGGGGTCGTCGGGTTGGCAGTTGAGCAGGGGTGTGTTGTAGAGGGCGCTGTCGCGGATGAGGACGTTGCGCAGTTCTTCCGAAGGGGTGTCGAACAGCAACTGCTCGAAGCGGTTGAGGTGTATGGGGTCGCCAGAAGGAGAACAAGAAAGGAGGAAGAAGAAAAGTAGGGAGAGAAAGGGAGTGGAAAGGAGAGAAAGGGAGTGAAAGGACAATAGTTTCTTGAGGGAACTGCAGCTATAGCGTTTCATGGTTTCATTTCTTTAATTAGTGAGTTTAAAGTATTTCTGCATCACGAGGAGACTGATGTAACGTTCGCGGCGGAGGTCGCGGAACTGGTCGACATAGCGGTTGGCGTTGCGGGCCATCTCTTCGGCCTCACGCGGATGGTTGCTGTAGTAATCCATCTGGCTTTCGAGGTCACTGTAGTCGTCTTTCACCTCTACATAGTGGACACCTGGCTCCAACCGACTCTCCATAAACCACGACTCGCAGGTGGGACGCGGCATCACAGCCAGCGAGTTGGACGACATAATCCAGCGGAGGTTCGAGGCTACATCGTTGCCTTCGAGGGCCATGATGAAACGGTAGTCGAGGTGTTGGTAGAGCGAGATGCGAGGGGCGGCGTTGCCGCTCGAGGGAGCCATCTTCTCGCCAGCGAAGATGCTGCCGTTCGAGAGGGTGGTGGCGCCGTCGATGCGGGGATTGTCGGCGAAAGTGTTACAGAAGAGCACACGGTTGGGACGCTGGCCGATGTAGCCGCGAAAGATGGCGCGGTCGGACTTCTGCGAGAACTCCTTCTTGTCTTTCAGAAAGACATAGTGGCGGCATTTGTCGAGTTTCAGCACCACGCTGTTGCTGTTGTCGCACCCGAGGCTTCGGGTCTTCACCACAGTGGGGTAGGGAGGGATATCGCGCACATCGCCGAAAAGGTGGTTCCAGCGGAGCGAGGGGTCGAACCACTGGAGTGTCTCGCGGCTGTCGTAGTAGTAGGTGCTGCCGTGAGGCGTTCGGTGGAGATTGCCGATGGTTTCGGCTGCGGGGCCGAGGTCGCGCTGCACGTCGAATTGGCAGTAATGGTTCACGCGCGAGGCGATATACTCCTCGTCGTAGAGTCGGCGGCATTCTTCCAGTTCTTTCTTCAGGCGTTTCCGGAAGAAAGCATCGGGCAGAATATCTCTAAAGCCGGCTCTCAGGTAGTAGCCGGCTTTAGAGTTTTTTCCGCTGTGGAAAAGATATTCGAATGTGGCGTTAGCCATAATTCAGATTTTATGCATTCTCGCTCTTCTCAGCGGCTTCGGCCTTCTCGGCGTCATTAAGGATGCGCAGTTTGGCCTGCATGAGTGCAATCTGCTGGCGGGCGCCCTGCATCTTCTTCTCGAACTCCTGCTTCAGGAGGTCGGCCTGCTTGGAGTTGGCCAGGAAGCCGAGGTTGTTCTCCCAGAGGGCGAGATCGCTGCGCAGTTTTTCGATTTTCTCCTGCAGCTCGGCCTTCTCGTTGTTGACGAACTTGCGGCTGTCGCCGGCATTGCGGATGCGCTCGCGGTAGGCGGTCTCTTCGGCCTCGCGGGCGCTGATCTTCAGCTGTTCGAAGATGCGGTCGATTTCGGCGCGGAACTCCTTGTGCAGACGCTCCTTGTCGGCCATCGGCACAAATCCCACCTCGGCCCAGCGGCGCTGGAACTCCTTGATGGCGTTGAGGTTCTCCTCGCGGTTTTCGCCAAACTGGTGGGCCTTGAGTTCGGTGATGATGGCCTCTTTGACGGCCAGGTTCTCGTGCTCGGAAGCGCGGCGCTCGCTGAAGAACTCGCCCTTCTTGGCGAAGAATTCGTCGCAGGCTTTGCGGAAGCGCTGCCACACCTTCTCGCTCACCTTACGGCTGGTGGCGCCGATGCTCTTCCATTCCTCTTGCAGCTCGAGAAGCTCTTTGGTGGCGTTCTTCCAGTCTTCGCGTTTGGCGATGGCTTCAGCTTTGAGGCAGAGGTCGATCTTCTTCTGGTAGTTGGTCTCCTGCTCGTCGCGGATGGTGCCGAAATATTCTTTCTTCTCGCTGTAGTGCTTGTCGATCATGCCCTTGAACTTGGTCCAAATATCCTCGTTCACCTCGCGGGGCACGGGGCCGATGCTCTTCCACACCTTCAGCAGCTCGTCGAGGGCGGCGGTGGTGTCGTTCCACTCTTTGGTGGAGGTGGGCTGTTTCTCGGTGAGTTCGGTAGCTTTCTCCACGAGGGCTTGTTTGGCCAGGAGGTTGCTTTCCTGCTCTTCCTTGCGCTGGTCGTAGTATTCCTTGCGGCGCTCGTCGATTTGGTTGGCGGCGTTGCAGAAGCGCTGCCAGATTTCCTCGTTCTGCTCGATGGGCACGGGGCCGGTCTCTTTCCAGCGGGCGCGGAGGTCCTGCAGGCCTTTGAAGGCTTTGGTCACCGAAGTCTCCATGATGAGCTCTTCGGCGGCCTCGCAAAGTTTTATCTTCTCCTCGAGGTTGCGCTTCTGGTCGAGAGCGCGCAACTCGCGGTTGATTTTCAGCTTATTGAAGAATTGTTCTATCTGGAAATGATAGTTCTGCCAGAGGTCGTTCATCTGCTCGCGGGGCACTTCGCCGATGGCTTTCCAGCGCTCCTGGATTTCGTTGAATTTCTCCAGCGAGACCTTCACCTGTTCTTCTTCTGAATCGGTGAGTGCACGCATCTCCTCGATGAGAGCCTGTTTGGCGGCGAGGTTGCGTTTCTTCATCTCTTCCTGTTCCTCCATGTAGCGTTGACGACGATGACGGTATTCGTCATGCAGGCCGCGCATCTCGTCGGCGAGGGCGTCGTCTTTGGGCTCGTACTCGTCCTTGTTGCCTCCGTCGGCAATAAACTGCTCGAAGGCGCGGGTATGCTCTTCGCGGTTCAGTTCGCCGAAACGGCTCCAGAGGTTAGCCACGCGGGTGCGGATTTTCTGCACATCGCTCTCGGCGAGGAGGGCCTTCATGGCCTCCACCAACTCGCCGCGGGTGAGGGTGGTGTAGTCGGGCTCGGGTTCAGTGGCTTCCGCCTCGGGTTCTGCTTCGGGGGCAGGAGCGGGTTCGGGCTCAGCAACGGGAGCGGGCTCGGCGATTGCCTCGGGCTCGGGAGCAGGGGTGGGTTCTGGCTCGGCAACAGTCTCTGGCTCAGCAACAGGAGTAGGCTCCATAGCGGCCTCAGGGGATACCTCAGTTTGATTTTCAGGGTTAGGCAGAACGGGATTCTGGATCTCTTCGGTGTTCTGCAGGTTGTTGGTCTCTTCCATCATAATGGTTTTTTGTTTGTAGAATTACTTCTGTATTAACGTGATACAGGTTAAAAATTAACTTTTCTCTTTTCTGAGAGGAAATGCAAAGGTACACAAAAAATCTGATTTGGCCTAATCGCGCCGAAAAAATAATGTTAAAATGCCTTGTTGATGCAATATTGAGCAGCTTGGATACTGCTGTGTTTTTTTCAATAATTTGCTGTCGATGAATAGAAAGAGGGTGCTCCTTCAAACTTATGAGACACCCCCGACGGACAACAGCGCAAGAGACAACAGACTATATGGCGGTTAGGCGTCGAAAAAAAAACGCATAAATCAAGGCTCCCGAACCGAAAGCATGATGGAAAGATACGAAAAAATGTGCTGTAGAAATTAATTTTACTTTCCTTTGCCCATTTTTTTATCATAATTTCTTTGCAAAGGATTTATGCTTATTCATAAATCTTTTGCAATCGTTCTTTTGCTGCTATATTACCTTGTGCAGCCGCTTTTTTCCACCAATATTTCGCCTGCTCAATGTCTGCTGGAATAATCGTTTTATAATCGGGAACTTCATGCTTATATTTGGTAACAAAATTATAATTACCATCAATATACTGACTAATTATGTCGTTGTTACTACCATAATAAGAATCTTTTGTGACGCTAATCTCTGTATGCCAACCAATTATAATTTGCACACCTTTTTCAAAGAAATCACCATAAATCTTTTGTGCTTGTGAATCTCCTACTTCAGCTCCTTTTTTCATCCAATCAACAGCCTTAACCATATCTTTAGGGACTCCTATTCCGTCCCTGTAGCAAAGTCCTATCTTTCTGAACGCACTAGTATAACCATTTTGAGCCGCTTCAAGCCACCAATAAGCTGCTTTTTCGTCATTACTTTCAACTCCCCACTTACCATTAGAAAAGAAATTTAAATTAAAGTATTTATCTCCAAAATGATAAATATCTCCTAGAATGGATTGACAATTTGCATTACCTTCATACGCTCTTTTTTCTATCCAATTGAATGCATCTTCATACAGGCCAGTCAGATTCGCTTGGATATAATCATTTCCATTATAATATAAACACATATATTTTTGCGGGATAATATCCTTATATCCCCAATCATAATCTTTACTAATGATTTTAAGAGCATATTCCGTTTTTGTCTCTTTTGCATTGAATTTCTCTACAATTTCTGATACGGCTTTGTCAAGTTTTCTTTTGGGGATATATTCATCATGAATATAGTTGTACAAAGTAATACCACCATAGATGAACGCTGCAAGTAAAATAACTCCTAATATCCATTTCCATTTTCTTTTTAAAAACAGAAATATCGGGTTTATGGTTGCCGTTATCTTATCTAATACAACATTCTCGTTTTTTTGTTCTTTTATATCTGTTGAGGTTTCCTCCAGCTCTTTTTCTTTTACAAAGGATTCTTGCTTAGTAGTATCATCAGGTTTGATAGAGTTCTCAATTACATCGTCTTCACCTTTCTCTTTAACTATTTCCCTCGACTCTTCTTGTTGATTATATGGAACAAGTTTATCACATTTATAGTTTCTAAGTAACAGCCATATTACAATTAAGGAAACTCCATAGATTAAAGTGTTTCCTATAAGAATGGTTCCCATTGCATTCCCATATACTCCTGGCATCATACCGGTTGTGAGCTGCAAAAGCGTAGTGGGCCACACAGAAACATATAAGAATCCTATCAATATGTAAGCAATGACCTTTCTTAATTTTACCCAAATTCCACGAGGAGATTGGCGCAGTTTAAGCCCATATAAGAAAACAGAGACTCCCATTAAAACATAACCGCCTCGGACAACTTTTTGATAATCATGGATATCAAGCCATGAGGAAAGTAATGTAAAGAGGTGAATTGTCGCATAACCTCCAAAAACGGACATAAGAACAATTCGGGTTATTTTCATCCTTTTTTTTTCATAGGATATATCCCAACCATCGGAATCTCTTTGGGCAAACTTGATAAAAAGTAAAAGTATCGATACGCCCATCATAATAGACAATGATACTATGGTTCCTAAGGTGAATGAATTATACATGATATTTGGTTTTAATATATTGACACATCCGTCGAAAGCATACTTTCGCTTATGGAGAATCCATTGCTACTTGTGCATACAAGTGTTACTTTTACTGGATAATCACTTCGTTTATACGACGAAGGGGTTGTATGTCTTTCTAACTCAAGAAGATTCTCTTTGCTTTGCTTTATTATCCTGGCAATATACTCTCTCATCATTTCTCTAATGTCTTTTTCTACAAGAAATTGTAAACAATCTTTGTCGATATTCCAGTATAGGAAAAATTCCATTTTGTCACTATCAAAATCTGCTCGGGTAATAGTGAAACATTGGTCAATTATATATGGACATACCGCACTTAGTGAGATTGCCATATTAGCGTAAACGTATTCTGTTAAATCCCTATAGTCAATACCTTGCGTTGATATTTTTCTCATCTCTTTTGGTGTAATGACAATCTTTGAAATTACCTCGCCATCCTCAAAGGTGTTTATTACACCCATCGAAACATTATTTTCAAGATATACACTTAAATCCTCTGTCAATAAGAGAGTTTTTCCAAGTTGAGTGTTTGAAAGCGTTTTCCTAAATAACGGCTTTAGGGATTTGTCAACATGGTAACTAAAGTAATTATAAACAGTTTTCTCTTGGGCGTTATAGGTGATGCTGTCTTTCCACATCCAATCATTTGCCCGATTTGGTAAGCCTGCATTAGCCTGCTCTACTGCCTGTTTAATCTGCTTGTCAGCCTTACTCTCACTCTCACAGGAGACCGTCAGTGATGCAAATACTGTTAACAAACAAATAGTTTGTCTTGTGTTACAAATCTTCGATGTATTTTTTTTCATGGTTTTCTTAACGTTCCTTACCTCCAATAGAACTTTTTTTTCAATTCAAAAAGAAAAGGCATGAGGTTATGTACTCATGTCCGTCTTCTTATCAGGTATCGCCAAACACCTTTGTGGGTACGGGCTTATTGGAACATATCTCACGCCTGAGGATATGCTAAGAGGATAGCATACACAACAAGCGAAAGCATTTTTGCTCCGTCCACCCACTTGATTTTTGGCGAATTCGATAAGAAGGGACATTATCGCAATGCTTTTCTTGCAAATGCTTACTTTGCTCTCGTAAGCGACTGCAAAAATACGAATAAAAATTGAAACCACCAAAAATAATTTCCTCCGGCAAGCTGTTGTTAAATATTTTTGGCTACTTGGAAAGTTTTTCGTATCTTTGCATTTTTGTTTGTCAGAAGGCTAAAGCCTAATGTGTTGAAAAATTTACATTTAAGAAATAAAATATAATAATATATGGACTATAATTACAATGAGATAGAGCAGAAGTGGCAGGAATGGTGGCGCAAGGAGGGTGTGTACCATGTGGAGACGGGTTCCGCCAAGCCGCATTATTATGTGCTGGATATGTTCCCCTATCCGTCGGGCGCAGGCCTGCATGTGGGTCACCCGCTGGGCTATATCGCCAGCGATATCTACGCCCGCTACAAACGTCTGCAGGGCTTCAACGTGCTGCATCCTATGGGCTACGACGCCTACGGCCTTCCCGCCGAGCAGTATGCCATTCAGACGGGCCAGCATCCCGCCATCACCACCGAGCAGAATATCGCCCGCTACCGCGAGCAGCTGGACAAGATAGGCTTCAGCTTCGACTGGAGCCGCGAGGTGCGCACCTGCGAGCCCAAGTACTACAAGTGGACGCAGTGGACCTTCATCCAGCTCTTCAAGCACTATTATGACAACAACGCCAACAAGGCACTGCCCATCAGCAGCCTTGTGGACCGCTTCGCCAAGCAGGGCACCGAGGGTCTCGATGCCGCCTGCACCGAGCCGCTGACCTTCACCGCCGACGAGTGGAACTCGTGGGACGAGGCCAAGCAGCAGCAGGTGCTGATGAACTACCGCCTGGCTTATCTGGCTGACATCCCCGTGAACTGGTGCGCCGAGCTGGGCACCGTGCTGGCCAACGACGAGGTGGTCAACGGCCTCTCCGTCCGCGGCGGCTATCCCGTGGAACGCAAGCTGATGCGTCAGTGGAGCCTGCGTATCACCGCCTACGCCCAGCGTCTGGTCGACGGCTTGGAGCAGGTGGATTGGACCGACAGCCTCAAGGAAATACAGCGCAACTGGATTGGCCGTTCGGAAGGTGCCGCTGTCTGGTTCCCGCTGGCCGACAACAAAGAACATTCGTTCGAAATCTTCACCACCCGTCCCGACACCATCTTCGGCGTGACCTTCATGGTGCTGTGTCCCGAACACGAGCTTATCGACCAAATCACCACTCCGGAGCACAAGGCCGAAGTGGAGGCTTATGTCACCTGGGCGAAGAACCGCTCGGAGCGTGAACGTCAGGCCGAGGTGAAGAAGGTGAGCGGCGTCTTTACCGGCGCCTACGCCATCAATCCCCTCACCAACGAGAAAATCCCCATCTGGGTTTCCGAATATGTGCTTGCCGGCTACGGTACTGGCGCCATCATGGCCGTTCCCGCCCACGACAGTCGCGACTTCGCTTTCGCGCGCCACTTCAACCTGCCTATCCGTCAGGTGGTGGCCCTCGAGAAAGACGCCGTCAGCGACCCCGCAACGTGGACGGAGAGCATGGATGCAAAGACCGGCTACTCTGTCAACAGCGGCTTCGTCACCGGCATGAAGGTGAAGGATGCCATGAAGGCTGTCATCGACAAGATTGACGAGATGGGCATCGGTCACAAGACCATCAACTACCGCCTGCGCGACGCCATCTTCAGTCGTCAGCGCTACTGGGGCGAGCCGTTCCCCGTCTACTACAAGAACGGCATCGCCTGCACCATTCCTGAGGAGTGCCTGCCACTGGAGCTGCCCGAGGTGAGCGAGTTTAAACCCACCGCCACCGGTGAGCCCCCGCTGGGTCATGCGCAGAAATGGGCTTGGGACGAGCAGAATCGCTGCGTGGTGGAGAAGAGCAAGATTGACAACAAGACTGTCTTCCCATTAGAGCTGAGCACCATGCCCGGCTTTGCAGGTTCGAGTGGATATTATTTCCGCTACATGGATCCCCACAACGACAGCGCCTACTTCTCGAAAGAGGCTGTGGGTTACTGGCAGAATGTGGACTTCTATGTTGGCGGCGCCGAGCATGCTTCCGGCCACCTTATCTACTCCCGTTTCTGGAACAAATTTCTCTTTGACCTCGGAATGGCCGTGAAGGAAGAGCCCTTCCAGAAACTTATCAACCAAGGTATGATTCAGGGCCGTTCGAACTTCGTCTATCGCTCGAAGGCCGACAACAACCTCTTTATCTCGAAAGGCCTCATCAAGGACATGAACGACGTCACCGCCATCCATGTGGACATCAACATCGTGGACAACGACGTGCTGGATGTCGAACGCTTCCGTGAGTGGCGTCCCGAATTCAAAGAGGCACGCTTCGAACTCGAAGAGGGTAAGTATATCTGTGGTTGGGAGGTCGAGAAGATGAGTAAGAGCATGTTCAATGTGCAGAACCCCGACGATCTGGTGGCTCGCTACGGAGCCGACACGCTGCGTCTCTACGAGATGTTCCTCGGTCCTGTGGAGCAGGCCAAACCCTGGGACACCAACGGTATCGAGGGTGTGCACAGGTTCCTGAAGAAGTTCTGGAAGCTGTATGATAATTGCTTGAATGCTTCAATGCCTGAATGCTTGAGTGCTGACGCAGCAAATACTCAAATAATCAAGCAATCAAACAATCAAGCATTGAAAGTGCTCCATCAGACCATCAAGAAGGTGACCGACGATATTGAGCGCTTCTCGCTCAACACCTCGGTGTCGACCTTTATGATTGCCACCAACCAGCTCACCGAGATGAAGTGTGTCAGCCGCGAAGTATTGGAGCCGCTGGTGGTGCTCATCGTACCCTTCGCCCCGCATATCGCCGAGGAGTTGTGGCATCAGTTAGGTCACGAAACCAGCGTCTGTGACGCCCAGTGGCCCGTGTGCGACCCGCAGTACCTCATCGAGGATACGGTGAAATATCCGGTGCAGTTCAACGGCAAGATGCGTTTCACCATCGACCTGCCGGCTGACTGCAACCAGGCCGATGTTCTTGCCGCTGTGAAGGCTGCTCCCGAGAGCGCCAAATGGCTGACGGGCGAGCCTAAGAAAGTTATTTTTGTACCGAAGAAAATCATCAATATTGTTGTCTAAGTAGTTAAGTAGACAGTAGTTAAGGAGTTAAGTAGAATAGGAATAATTTGATTTATGCTTAGTAGACATTTTTTGAGAAGCAAGGTGCTGCAGGCCATTTATGCCGGCAGATATGAAGAGAAGAAGGTCGACGAGGTGGCGAAGAGTTTCGAGTACCACATCCAGAAGCTTAATGAGTTGGGTGTGCTACAGGTCTCGTTGCTGCCCCGTTTTGTAGAAGTCGCCGGCGAGGTGATGGAGGAGGGCAAGAAGAAATTCCGTCCCACCGAAGAAGAGCGTAATCCGAGCTTGCGTTTGCTTGACAACGTCTTTATCCGTCGGATGGCTGACAACTTCGAGCTGAAGAAGGCTATGGAGAGTTGGTGTGGCTGCTGGGAGACGCACGAAGACTTGATTCGCGAGGCTTTCATGGAGTTCAGAAAGATGAAAGAGTATAAGGAATATGTGGACTCGGAGGAACAAGGCTTTGAATTTGACAAATCCTTTGCCATCCTGCTGTTCCGCTACTTGATGAACCGCGAGTCGCTGCGAACCGTAGTAGGGGAGAGAAGCCTTCTTTGGGAGGACGACTTCGACCAGATAGCGCAGTACAACTTCATGATGATGAAGACCTTGGAGGAAGACTCTTTCGACGAGGCGTCGGTGTGGCCGATGATGTACGACAAGCGAGAAGATAAGGACGAGGCTGATATGCAGTTCGCTCGCGAGTTGTTGAAAAACACTATAGCCACGAAAGAGGAGAGCGAAGAGTTGGTGAAGAGCCACCTGCAGGGTTGGGAGTTCGAGCGTGTGTCGAAGATGGATGTGTTGCTCATCAATATGGCGGTGGCTGAGCTGACGGGTTGTCCGACGATTCCCGAGAGGGTGACGGTGGACGAGTATATCGAGCTCTCGAAGGAGTTCAGTTCGGAACGTAGCCGTCTGTTCATCAACGGTATACTTGACAAGTTGATTCTCGAATTGCGGTCGAAGGGAAAGATTAACAAGTTCGGGAGAGGAATTGTGGGGGAATAACGTTTAAAGATTGTTGTGATGAAGAAAAGTTTGTTTCCGATATTATTTGCAGGTTTGCTGTTGTGTGGTTGCGGCGGGCAGGAGGATAAGGGTGTGAAAAAGGATATTGGCAGCGATTTAGTAGAGAATTTCGATGCCGACGCCAGTGCGCAGATTACCTTTGATGAAGAGATGCATGACTTTGGCAACCTTTCGGCTGGCGAGCAGGTGAGTTATAGTTTTCATTTCCGCAACACCGGCAAGAAGGACTTGGTGATTACCGGATGTGCTGCCAGTTGCGGCTGCACGGTGCCGAGCTATCCGCAGGGGCGCATCGCTCCTGGTGAGGATGGCTATGTGACGGTGTCGTTCAACAGCTCGGGTAAAGCCGGCGAGACCTACGAGGAGGTCACTGTGGTGAGCAATTCGCAGCCCGGTCGCCAGACATTGAGAATCCATGCGAAAGTGGGATTCTGAATAGATAAGAGATAATAGTTCATAGTTAAAAATAACAATCAACAATTAAATTTTTAGATTATGGGTGGATCTGGTTCCATGATTTTGATGATCGGCCTTTTGGTGCTGATGTGGGTTTTAATGATGCGTCCGCAGCGCAAGAAAGAGAAAGAGGAGCGTTTGTTCCGTGAGCGTCTGCAGAAAGGTGACCGCGTTGTCTTCTCCGGCGGTATCTACGGTAAGGTTCACGAGGTGGACACTCATACTGTCGATGTGGAGGTTTCGAATGGCGTCATCATGACCGTCGAGAAGGGCATGATTCAGCCCGCTCCCGAGGCTAAATAAAAGATATTTAGAGAGGCTGACATAGCCTTGGTTTATGTTATGAAGAGTGGACGGCGTCATAGTACGTTGACCTTTTTGATTATATTGGTGCTTACAGCATTAGTATGGTCGGCTGTGGCAATGTCTGAAGTCCGCGAGTTTCCCATACGGGTGAAGGTCGAGATGACGGGTATAGATCGAAGCCGTTTTGCGGTGGTCGAGGCCGACTCGATGGTGACCCTTCAGGTGGAGTCTTCGGGTTTTAGGGCATTTGTATACAGCTTGAAAGGAAAGACTCTGACGCTGAAACTCGACATCAATGAAGAAAGTGTGCGACGCTATTCCCGACAAGGGGAACAGGGTTACTTGCTCTGTAGGGCTGTGTCGGTGAACGACTTAGGCGATAAACTGGCGAATGCGCTCTTGGAGATGGACATGCGTCAGGTGGGCAGCGCGAAAGACTCGCTCCGCATCGTGCTGTCGGAACGCAAGAGCAAGGTGCTCCGGGTGGATATCAGCGATGTGAACATCTCTTTTGCCGAAGGCTACGGCCTCTATGGCGAGCCCACGGTGTCGCCCAAGGAAGTGACGCTCTATGGGGATGAGGAGGTGCTGTCGAAAATCGAGAAGGTATCCGTCAAAAAGATGAACATCAACGGACTGATGCGAAGTGGACGTTTCGGATTGACGCTTGATACCTCGTGGAGCAGGCATGATGTGTATGCCTCTACCGACAAAGTCACCCTCACGGTGCCTGTGGAGCAGTATGTGGAGCGCGTTTATTCCATTCCCATCGTGGTGACGGGACAGGATAGTGCGGTGAGGCTGAACCTCTATCCCGACAAGGTTTCGTTGCGTGTATGGGTACCGAAGCGCGACATAGCGAAAGTGACGGCAGAGCAATTCTCTGCGGTTGCCGACTATCGCGATGTGGCTTCGCACCTCAATTCTCTCAAGGTGCGTCTGAGTCGTTTCCCGCAAAGGGTGCGTATTCACAGCCTCACCCCTGAAGAGGTGAAGTATGTGGTGATCAAGTAGGTGCTATGAAGAGAATTGGCATCACGGGCGGCATGGGATGTGGGAAGACCACAGTGGTGACGGAGTTCGAGCGATTGGGAGTTCCTGCTTTTGTCGCGGACAAAGTGGGGGGGGCGTATTACGATGATGCTTCTTTTCTCGCCGAAGTGCATAACGCGCTGGGCGACGGAGTTCTCGATGCAGAGGGTCGGGTGGACAAAAAGCGTATCGCTGCGATAGTCTTCTCTGACAAGGAGGCACTGGCGAAATTGAATGCGCTGGTGCATCCGAGGGTAATGGCCGACTTCGATGCTTTCTGCAGGCAGCATGCCGACAAACCCTATGTGCTCTTCGAAAGCGCCATCCTGTATGACTACGGGTTGGAGCGTTATATGGACAAGGTCATCTGTGTCTATCTTTCGCTTGACGAGCGTCTGGCTCGCTTGAGGGAGCGCGACCATGCTGGCGACAATGTGCTGCTGGCGCGCATACACAACCAATTGCCCGCCGAGGAGATGATGCGACGAGCCGACTACGTGATACTGAATTACGAGGGAAACCCGAGAAGACGGCAGGTGGAGTACTTGGATAAAGAATTAAGAATTAAGAATTAAGGATTATGAGATTGTTTCGAGCTATTTTTTGCGTCAGCATAATTTTCAACTTTCAATTTTCAATTTTCAATTCTGCTACCGCCCAGGGGGCTTCCCGTTGGGTGGATTCTGTGATGAACACCCTCTCGCTCGAGGAGCGTATTGCGCAACTGATGGTGGTGCGTGTACCGTTGGATATGACCGACAGTCAGGTTGCCGAGTTCTCGAAGACGATGAGCGACTATAAGGTGGGCGGAGTCTGTTTCTTTGTCGGTACCGCCGACAGGCAGGCCTCGATGACACGCCGTTTCCAGCGCGATGCCAAGGTGCCGTTGCTCGTCTGCATCGACGGCGAATGGGGATTGGGGATGCGCCTAAAAGATATGTATAGTTTCCCGCGCAATGCCAAGTTCGGATTGCTCGATCCCTATGCCGATAGTATCGTATATTACATGGGTGCGGAGATTGGTCGTCAGTGCCGCATGATGGGTATTCATATCAACTTCGCCCCGGTGGTTGATATCAACTCCAATCCTAAAAACCCTGTTATTGGCACCCGCTCTTTTGGTATTGACCGCGAGCGCGTCAGTCAACTGGGCATCATGTACGCCCTCGGTCAGCAGAGCCAAGGGGTGATGGCTGTAGCTAAACATTTCCCGGGACACGGAGATACCGACAAAGACAGCCACCTCGAGCTGCCCGTCATCAATCACACACGTGAGTATATTGACAGCATTGACACCTACCCCTTTAAGCAGCTTATTAAAGCCGGCGTGGGAGGCGTGATGGTGGCGCACCTGCAGGTGAATGAGATTGATAAGAGCCGACCTTCGTCGCTCAGCCGTGTTATTATCACCGATCTGTTGAAGAAGAACCTGGGCTTTGACGGGCTGATATTCACCGACGGCATCGATATGAAGGGTATTACCAATACCTACAGTGGTGGTCAGGCCGAATTGGAAGCCGTTCGTGCCGGCAACGATATCATCTTGCTGCCGCCCGATGTGCCGCAGTCGATACAGACCATCAAGGAGGCTGCCGAGAAAGACGATGTTCTTCGCAAACAAATTGACTACCATTGCCGTCGCGTGCTCAAAGCCAAATACGACCTTGTGTTGCCGCATTTGAAAGAGAAAATCGAGGTTCCCGGAGACGATCGTCGTGCCGCCTGCGACGAGATTGTGGCAGAACTGGACCTCCATCTTGACCAGCGCATCGACTCGGTGGTGAACAACGCCATCGCCGCAAAGGCGATGCCGGGATGTCAGATTGTGGTGCTCCATAAAGGGAAGAAAATACTCGACAAAACATATGGCCATCTGACCTACGACAAGAAAGCCGATACGGTGACCCGCCAGACGCTCTACGACCTTGCTTCGGTCACTAAAGTCTGTGCCACCACGTTGGCAGTGATGAAATTGGTGGATATCGGGAAACTGCATATCGACGACCGCTTGAGCAAGTACCTGCCTTATCTAAAAGGAACCGACAAAGAACACATCACCATCAAGCAAGCCATGAGTCATTGTGCCCGTCTGAAGTCGTTCGACGCCTACTGGCAGAAAACCTCCGGTTATGATGAAATCCTTAGTCTTGTGACCGCTACACCGCTGCTTAAGAAAGAAGGTTATGTCTACAGCGATTTGGGATTTATGCTGCTGAGCGATGTGGTAAGAAGGGTGAGTGGTAAGACCCTCGACCGTTTTGTAGAAGAGCATTTCTACCATCCGATGGGACTCATCCATACAGTATTCAACCCCATTGCAATGTTGGGCCCCATGCATGCGCGTCTTATTGCACCCACAGAGGTGGATAGCATTCGAGGCCTTATCCAGGCTACTGTTCACGATCCCAATGCTTTCGCAATGGGAGGCGTGAGTGGTCATGCGGGACTCTTTTCCAACGCCGACCAGGTCTCGGCACTGATGCAGATGTTGCTCGATGGAGGTGTCTACAAGGGTCACCGTTATTTGAAACAGAAGACCGTTGAGACCTTTACTAGTCGCCATTATGCCAAACAGAATAACCGTCGCGCTTTGGGATTCGACAAGCAGCTCTTCAATCCCTCCAGTAGCGCACAGGTTTGTCCCGAAGCCTCGCAGTCCTCCTTTGGTCACACGGGTTTTACGGGCACTATGGTGTGGGTCGACCCCGAATATGACCTTGTTTTTGTCTTCCTCTCCAACCGCGTACATCCTTCGGCAACCCCCAACCTGCTGGCCAGAATGAATGTCCGCACCGATATTCAATCTATCATCTACAGTTACTTTATCCCCAAGAAATAACCGTCAACTTCTTTAATCTTTAACCTTAAAACGTATACTGTTACATGGGCTTTGCTAAATGGATATTTGCAGGATTGGGATGGGCAGTGGGTGGTCCCATCGGAGCTTTGCTAGGGTTCTTTCTCGGTAGTTCGTTCGACACCTCGTCGACATTTGTCGGTGATGGCTCCACGCATCATGGTCCTTATCGCAATACCGGTACCCAAGCTGATATCAACGCCGCTTTGATGGTGCTTATTGCTGCCGTAATGAAGGCCGACGGGCAGGTGAAGAAAAGTGAACTCAACTATGTGAAAGCCTTCCTTCTGCAAAACTACGGAGAAGAGCGCGGGAAAGAGATGCTCAAGGTGTTGCAGCAGATGGTGCAACAGGATATCCCCATCAACCAGGTGTGTGTGCAAATCAAGGTCAACACCGACTATAACACGCGCTACCACATGGTGGATTTCCTTTTCGGATTGGGGCGTTCCGACGGCTCGTTTGACCAGACAGAACTCAATATGCTGCGCCTCATTGCCCAGTATCTGGGTATTTCGCAAAGCGACTATATTTCTATCTATGAGCGTCATGTAGGTGGCAGCTACTCAAGCAATCAGGCATTCAGGCAATCAAGCAATCAGAAAGATCCCTACAAGGTTCTCGGCATCACCAAAGACGCTACCGACGACGAGGTGAAAAAAGCCTACCGCAAGATGGCCATGAAGTACCATCCCGACCGTGTGGCCGGCATGAGCGAAGAAATGCAACGCAATGCAGCCGAGCAGATGAAGGGAATTAACGAGGCTTACGAGCAGATTAAACTCCTGCGGCCTAATCTAAAATAATCAAGCCAGCCTTTCCACCACGGTGCCGACAAGTTCGCGCATCTGGGGGTGGTAGTCGTTGAGAAAGGTCCCTTTGGGTCGGTTGGCGATAATTAGGCACACTGTAAGCGCTTCGTGACCCATGAGGTGACTGAAGCCGAAGATGGCCGATGTCTCCATCTCGAGGTTGGTCACAAGAGTGTTGTCGTAGGAGAACGAAGCCAGTTTTTCGTTGAGATTGTCGATGGAGGGATGCAGGCGCACGGTGCGTCCCTGTGGACCATAGAATCCGGGAGCGGTGGCGGTGATGCCGAGATGCATATCGGAGGCAATCTTGTCTAATAGCACCTCACTGCCTTTGACGCAGTAGGGGAGGGCCACACGGTGATTGAGGCCCATGTGTACCATGAAGCGTTGGTCCATCTCAGGAAGTGGAAAATCCCATTCGCGATAGTAGTTCATCAGGCCGTCGAGACCTATAGCGTAGCGCGAAGCTACATGGCTTCCGCAATCAATCTCCTCCTGCAGCGAACCGGAAGTGCCGATGCGAACCAGTTGCAGATGTCTGGAGTCTGCAGCAGCATCGAGTTCCGTCATAACGATGTCGATGTTGTCGCAACCCATACCGGTGGAGAGGGCCGTCATGCGGCTACCATGATAGGTGCCGGTGAGTGCGTGGAGTTCGCGGTTCTGCGATTCGAACTCTATGTTGTCGAAGATTTCTTTGAACATATTGACCCTTTCGGGGTCACCAACAAGCAGCACCTTGTCGGCCAAGGTGCTGCTCGTGAGTCTGATGTGGTAGAGGCTTCCGTCGGGAGCCAGTGGCAATTCAGAGGGTTTCATCTTTTTTTGTTTTTATCTGGTGCCGCGGGTACCCGAAGTGCGGGTGCCAGTAGTGCTGCGGGTAGATGTCGAGGAACTACGGGTTGTCGGAGCGGTTGTGGCGCTGCGCTCAGAGCTGCGGGTCGTCGTTGAGGAGCTGCGGGTCGTCGGAGTGGTGGGGGCAGTGGTAGTGCTGCGCTCAGAGGAGCGGGTCGTCGGGGTGGTTGTGGTGCCGCGTTCGGAGGAGCGGGTCTCTACAGTCGAGCGGGTGGGGGTGGTGCTGCGGGTGGTAGTGGTGGATGTTCCACGAGTTTCGGTAGTTCCGCGAGTTTCGCTGGTGCTACGGGTTTCGGACGTTCCGCGAGTGGTGGTGCCTCGGGTCTCAGTGGTGCTGCGTGAGGCGGGGGTTCCGGTGCTGGTGCCGCCGCGCGAGCCTCCGACGGAGCGGTTTGTGGAGGAGGAGCTGCTGCTCGTATGGCTACTTCTCACTTGTGTGCCCGTAGAGGGGTTGTGGTCTCGGGTCATCTCGGCGGTGTTGATTGTCGGTTTGCCGCTGCCGGGAGTCCAAGTGCCAGTGGGCATGGGAGCCGAAGTGCTGGGGTGACGCATGTAGTAGTAGGGCAGGGGAGGCGGAGGCATACCGGGACCGTAGGTGTAGGCAGGGGGCATCCAACCATGACGGTGTATGTCGTAGTGGTAGGTGCGACTGTATCCATGCCTGTGTACCACGCGGGTGTAGGGGCTATAGGGCGGGATGTACCAGGTCAGCGAATGTCTGCGCACATCGACCCTGAACCGCAGGTATTGGGCTGCGTTGTACATGTGTCCTGCGCTGTACAGCCAGACGCCTTCCAAATCGAGTGGCATATAGATTTCGTCGCCGGTGTAGGCATCGTAGCCGTAGACCCAGAGCTCGTAGTAGGAGGAGTTGACTCGCTCCATCCATACCTCGTTGATAAGCACGTAGGTAGGCAGCTCATACTCGTAGCCGAAGTAAATCATCATCTCGTTCTGAGCGTTGAGGTAACTGACCGTTCTGGCGGCTTGGCTGTAGGTGAAGTAGTGGATTGACCTAGCGGAAACTTCGAGGCTCAGGAGAGCCAGTGCTACTAAGATTGCGATGCGTTTCATGGCGTTTAAAGTTTAAGGTTTGACATTTCTTTTTTATTGGGACCCCTAATTTCTTAGTTTTTAATTCTTAATTCTTGATTCACTCTTGGTTTCTTTCACTTTTTTAGTACTGCAAAAGTACGAAAACTTTCATAACTGGCAAAAAAACATTGACTTTCCTTAAACTTTAACCCCTAACCCTTAAACTTTAGTTGTTAATTATCAGTAGTTTGTAAAAAATTAAGGATTTTTATTTTTATGTAACATTTTTTTTTATTACTTTTGCATCGAGAAAAATAGTGTTTTTTTATGCATAAAATGAAACATTTTTTGGTCGCTTTTCTCGCTTGTGCCCTCGTCTTCGGTGCCGTCGATGTGCAGGCACAGACGAAGAAGAAGAAAAAATCTTCGAAGGCAAAGACTGAGAAGACTGACAAGAAGAAAAAGAAAACAGAGGTACCCGCAGCGCCTGCTTTTGTGGAACTGCCCGCCAATAGCAACGATTGCCTCTTCCCCATCAATCTTGAGATGGATGTCCCCTATGGACCCACCAACGCTCCCGATGGTGCCGGTCGTATTCAGGAGATTGTTGCCGACAAGGCCCATCCCAATATTTTCGAGCGCGAGCACAATTCTGTGTGGTATAAATTCACCGTTCCTTACAACGGAGAACTTGAGATTGCTATCTACCAGCAGTCTCCGTGGGACGATTACGATTTCCTCGTCTATAAGAATACCGGCAACTACTTCTCCAACCAGGTGATGCTCAACAAGGTGTCTCCTGTGGCCATCAATATGGCCAATATCGATAGTGCCGAAATGTTCAAGACCGTTATGCGGAGCGACAAGGAGAAGGCAAAGGCCGAAGCCGAAGCCCGCAAAAACGAGCGTAGAGCTGCCACCACGAAGCTGGGCGACGACCTGCCTCCACTGGATCAGCCTGTAGCCGATGCAAAACCCACCATCGGTATGTTCTGTGACGCCACCGATGTGATGCTCACCAAGAAACAGTCGGGAAAATTCATCAAGTCCATCCCCGTGCGTGCCGGCGAAGAGTACTACATCGTACTCGACAACCGCACCGTCAATGGACAAGGACACACCATCAAGGTCTCGGTTCATGTTAACGCTTATGAGCCCATCGTGGTCTTTTATGACCGCAAGAGCCGCAAATATGTCGATGTCAACTTGATGATTCTTGAGCGTGGAGGTCAGGGGGGCGAGCGCACCCTCATCAATGATGAGCACTTCCGCGGTGGACGCATCAAATTCATCCCTGGATACAGTTACCTCCTGTATGCCAAACGCGACGGCTACTTCTCCGTCTATCGTGAGTTCAATTCGCGCACACTGATGGAGCGCGGTGACACCATTATGAAGTTTGACCTTGAGCGCACCGAGCGCGGTTCTACCTTCCCCATCCATGACCTCGACTTCGAGAGCGGAGAGGCCACCCTCATCGGCAACTATGACTCCGTGCTGATGGATTATGTGGCGATGTTCCGCAATCATCCCGAGGTGAACTTCCTCGTGAAGGGCTATGTGCAGAGCTATGGTGTGAATGTAGAAGCAGATATGCTGCTCTCGCTCGACCGTGCTAAGAGTGTGAAGAACTGGTTTATCAAACACGGCATCGATGCCACGCGCATATCCACCGCCGGCATGACCAAGAACGAAATCAAACGTGCCGCCGCCGCCGCACTCAATGAGAAAGGTGGTGGATTCAGTAGCGTGAAAGTCGAGTTGATTATCACAGGAAAAGACGGAAAGAATTAGTTTTAAGAATTAAGAATAAAGAATTGAAAGCCTCTACCCCCCGTAGGGGTTTTCTTTTAATAAAGATATTATGAAGAAGTTGTTTATAGTGGGGCTGTTAGGCCTGATGGGTTTGATGGGCAATATGTTGCATGCACAAACCGACTGGATGAAGCTTGAAAAGCTATTGTATGAAGGCTCCTATAAGAGTGCCTACACAGAAGCGGAATCGGTCTATAAGAAGACCCGTAACAGCAACGAACTGTTGACGGCCGCATGGTATATGAGCCGTGCAGCCGCCGAATACCAGGAAGATTACTACGACAGTACCCGTGCCCATTATCGTGCCATCCTGCCACGCCTCGATGCTGTCGAGCGTTCCATTTGCTACGTTTTTCTCGGCGTGTACGACAGCGCGTTGCTCGACGAGGAGGTGCTGAAACGCACTCCCTCCGACCGCATTCTTCGATTTTGTGATTTCGATGATGATTTTGCCGAAGATATTAAAGAAGGCAGCATCAATATCACCCCGACGGTGTATGATGTCGTTGTGCGTAGTATCTTGGGGAATGGATACCAGTATCATTCTACAGGGAAAGAATATTTTGAGTTGTTTCGGAAACTGGTGGATTTCCATAGCAACGACTCCGAAGAGCTCCGCATGTGTCTCGACCTCGAGTGGTTGGACGATATTCATGATGCCTACAATCAGCCCTACAACGATAAAATCATCCAGACGTATATCAACAAATATCGTGGCAGCAAGAGCCCTTTGCTGACGACCTTCTACTACGAGATGGCTCACTATCTTAATTCGGGCCAGCGATATGTCGAAGCCGTCAACTATTGCGATACAGCTGTTGCTCTGGCCCCCAAGAGCTATGGGGGAGCCCTTTGCATCAATCTCAAGAATGAGATAAGTGCCGCCCGTATCCATTTCCAGTCTGGTTACAACTCCACAGTTTATCCCAATCAGCCGTCTCTCCAAGGCCTCACCTACAGGAATTTGAAACGTATCTGTTTCGCTGTCTACCCATTCAAAGGCGATTGGTCGAAAAAATTCTTTGAGAAACTCCCCCAGCCAGTAAAGCAATGGCAGCTCGATGTGGTTGACGATGGTACCTATCGGGAGAACAACATCTACTTCGAAATGCCGGCCCTTCCGACGGGACACTATCTCCTCATGGCTTCTCCCGATGGCAAAATGGACAACCAGAGCGCCCATATCGAGATTCACTCTACCGACTTGATGGTGGCAAGAAATGGTTCTGTTTTTCAGCTCTTCGATGCCCACAACGGCACTCCTATTATTGGTCAGCGTGTGGATTTTTATAGAGAAAACCGCAGCGATACCACCCTTATCGACAGTGCCTACTCCGATGCCACCGGTCGTGTGGACTATAAGGACAAACCTTCTTCCATTACCTTGAAAATCAAACGGGGAGGCATTGTATTTAAAAAGGATGTCTATCATTATCGCGGGTCTTCTTCCAACCGCGAGATGCATTCGAGCATTAATCTGATGTCGGATCGCCCCATCTACCGACCTGGTGATACCGTCCGTTTCGCCGCACTCTGTTATCGGGCCGACGGTATCGACGGGGAGGTGCTCCCGAAAATTAAGGGTGAATTCAGATTCCGTGATCCTAACTACAAACAGAAAGATACTCTTGGTTTTACCACCGACGACCATGGTCTTGCTTCCGCCTTCTTTGTGATTCCCGCCGATGCATTGGGAGGAAGTTGGACAGTGGAATGTTTCATTCCCACAGGTGTTCTCGAAAAAAGTATAAGGTCGAGCATTCGTGTCCGTGTCGAAGAATACAAGCAGCCCAAGTTCATGGTCTCTCTTGATGACGATTCGGATTTCGAACACCAGGTTCCGCAATTTGGCGAGCCTTATACCATTCGGGGTATCGCCCGCGCCTATAACGGTGCCTCTCTGGCTGGTGCCCGTGTGTTGTATGCGATTAACCGAGACTGTTACGATTGGAGATACGGATCCCTCATTAGCATAAAGGAAGTGGCTTCCGACACCCTCCAAGTCTCAGCCGACGGCACTTTCGACATCACTTTCACTCCAGAGCCCGACAGCGCTATTGACCTCTCGCTTAAGCCCAACTTCCAGTTCGAGGTTATGGTCGAGGTGACCGACCTTAATGGTGAAACTCATTACGCTACCACAGATTTCCGTATCGGTTTCCAAAACCGTATACTTTCTCTCTCGAGTGTCAAGGACAATACCTCGAGTCTTGCCTCCATTTCCTATAGTCTCTCCGATCTTAACTATAACCCGGTCAAGGGCACTGTCAATGTTACTGTGCAGCGTTTGGCTGCTGCCAAACCACTATTGGCTCATCCTCTGTATTATAACTTTGCTGGAGCTACCCATACACTTACACGCGAGGAGTTCCACGAACATTTCCCCGGATTCTACTATACCTACGACGAAATTGACTTCGATAACCGTGCGGTCGAATGGACCTACAATGTCAGCCATACCGCCGATGGGAACTCGTTCTCTCAAACGGTTCCCCTGCCCGAAAGCAAGATGAAGTCGGGAGTCTATCGCATCGTCGTCAGCATTGATGAACTCGCCGATACCACCTACACCACGCTGACCCTCCCCAATGAGCGTCGTGTACAGCCACAGCCCACTAATGAACTCTTCTGGTACAATCTTTCTTCTACCTCGTGCGAGGTGGGCGACCGTATCACCCTCAGCTATGCTTCCGCTTTCGACGATGTGCACATTTTCTACACCCTCACAGGCCCTGACGGTGTGGAACGCGACAGCCGCTGGCTCCCTGCCGGCTCCACCATCAAGCAACTCTCCATTCCGGTCGACACCTCTCTCCTCGGAGGCTTCTCGATAAGCCTGACAGCCGTAAAAAAAGGTGTTGTTTGTAACAAGAGTATGAGTATCAATGTTCCCTTCTCCCACAAAGCACTTAAAGTCGATATCGCCACCTTCCGCGACAAACTGCAGCCCGGTCAGCAGGAAGAATGGACTATAAAGGTCGGAGGTCGGAAGTCGGAGGTCGGAGGCTCATACCTCATACCTCATACCTCCACCCTTATACTAACTATGTTCGATGACGCCCTCTCCTCCTATGGCTACTCCGACGGGTCGTGGTCGCTTTACCCATGGCGAGGGAATAACGGAAGGAATTATCTGGATTGGTTGACATTTGGATTCAGTAGCTACACTTACAATGCTTTTTCCGATAGCAAGAAGGAGATTGGTTACAGTCCTGAACCCCTTGGATTCATCCTTAAGCAGGGGTTTTTCTCCTATGGTGGGTATCGTTGGAGAAAATCAGCACATGTTGTTGAAGTATCTTCAACTGCCCGTGGAGAAGACGGTATGGTCTCCAACGCTAAGGTGGATTCTCTTGCTACGGGATGTCTCAAGGGTACCGTCACCGACGAGAAGACGGGTGAAGAACTTCCTTTCGTCAACGTTATTGTCAAGCAAAATGGTAAACAGGTATCGGGTGGTACCACTGATTTCGATGGCGTTTACATCATCAAACCTCTCAGAGAAGGAACTTATGACATCGAGGTGGCCACAGTTGGTTATCAGAGCTACAAGAGGACAGGCGTTAAAGTGCTGTCTACGGGCTTCACGGTGGTCGATGTCCAACTTCATCCCACTGCCACCAACCTCGAAGAAGTCCAAATCGTGTATGATAAGGTGCCCGTGATAGAGATTGGCGCTCCCGAATCGGGTCAGTATTTGACTTCAGAAGATATCGCTCACATGCCCGGCAACTCTGTTGAGGAGATTGTTGCTGCTGTGGGCGGCATAGGCTACAGCGACGGCAGTCAGCAGGAGCCTGTGCAGGTGCGTTCCAATCTCAGCACCCTGGCCTTTTTTGTCGCCGGCCTCCATACCGATAGCACTGGTACCGCCACCTATCGCTTCACCGTTCCGGAACTTCTTACCCGTTGGAAGGTCAAAGGGCTTGCCTATACCGACGACCTCAAGAGCGGCAACCTCGAGCGTACCCTCGTCACACAGAAATCCCTGATGGTACAGCCCAATATCCCGCGCTTCCTCCGCCACGGCGACAGCATCGTCCTCATGGCCAAGGTGGTGCTTGTGGAGCCGATTTCGACTCCGCAGGAGGTTGACGTTACCCTCCTTCTTACCGATGCCGCCACGGGCGATACCATCACCCTTCAGCACCGTCAGGTGACTGTGAAAGATGCCGCCCAGGTGACCTTCCCCATCTTGGTGCCGAACAACGTCTATGTGGCTACCTACCAGATTACTGCCGTAGCCCAAGGGGGCGCCCTCGCCGATAGGAAATATAGCGACGGAGAACGTGGTCAGATTCCCGTCGTCTCCGACCGGCAGGCCGTCACCCTCTCGCAACCGGTGTATATCAACGGCAAAGGCGAAAAGAAATTCACCTTTCATCTTTCACCTCTCACCTCCACAGCAACGCCCCATTTCCTCGGTGCCGAGCTGGTCAGCAATCCCGTGTGGCTTGCCATCAAGTCGATGCCCTATCTCAAACAACAGGAGAATCCTTCCACAATTTATCTCGCCAACAGTCTCTATGTTAATACATTGGCAAGGAATATCATAGAAACTATAGGTTCTATAACTTCTATAGAATCTATCTCCGACACCTCCAATACCCGTTTGAAGATTAATGAGGATGTCAAGCAGACGCTCCTTGAGGCTACCCCGTGGCTCCGCGATGCGGAAGCCGAGGTGGAACAACGACAAGCTATAGCCAACTACTTCGACTCCACCCGTCTTTCGGAGGAATTCTCCAAACTGAATGCCCAGCTTGCCTCTCGTCAGAACTCCGACGGTGGTTGGAGTTGGATGCCCGAGGGCGAAAGCTCCCCTTGGGTCACCATGCAGGTACTCAAACGACTCTCCATACTCAAACAATCAAACAATCAAGCACTCAAGCAATCTCTTTCCTACGTTGATCGCGAGGAGCAGCGCCACTATGAGAAATACATCAAGCCCTACTTGAAGAAATACAAATGGGAACCCGACAACATCGACTATCTCTACACCCGTTCGTATTATGGAAAGGGCACTACGGAGGCGTATAAGTTCTACTACAAGAACGCTTTGAAGAACTACAGAAAATACAACGGACTCTACACCCAGGCCCAACTGGCCCTTATCTTCCAGCGTCACGGGGACAAGAAGGCCGCTCGCGACCTCATCCGTCGCCTTAAGGAGAAGTGTCTGGTAAATGACGAGATGGGTATGTACTGGCGCGACAACCGTAGCGGCTGGTGCTGGTACGAGCGTCCCATCGAGACCCAAGCCCTTCTCATCCAGGCTTTCCGTGAGGTTGTCCCACAAGATACTCTCTCTATCGCTCTCATGCAGCAGTGGCTCCTCAAACAGAAGCAGACCACCCACTGGGGCAATGATCGCGCTACTGTTGAAGCCATCAGTGCCCTGATACCTCCGACCTCCAACCTCCAACCTCCAACCTCCATTGAGGCCCTCAAGAGCACCACGATGACCCTCTGCGGCATCGGCCTCTCGGCACCCTCCGAAGGCCTTGAAGGCTACCGCTCTCAGCGCTGGGAAGGACCTGCGCTCGACAGCATCATCGCCCTCGGCGACAGCACCATCACTCTCCGCAAGAACACTTCTGGTATCGCTTGGGGCTCTGTCTACTTTCAGTACACCGACGATATGGACAAGATACCCTCTTCCGAGAGCGGCATCACGATAAGTCGGAGGTATGAATTAAGAGGTCAGACAATTCAACCTCCAACCTCCGACCTCCAACCTCCTACCTCACTAAAGGTGGGTGACCGCATCAAGGTCCGCATCGATATTTCCTGCGACCGAACGATGGAGTACCTTGAACTCATCGACGGACGTCCTTCCTGCGTCGAACCCCTGAGCACCCGCGCCGGTTGGTGTTGGAATGACGGACTTCACTACTATGTCGATGTTAAGAATACCGCCACCCATTGCTACATCAACCGCCTCGAGAAAGGTAAGTATGTTGTTGAGTACGAGGTCTATGTCACCAATCCAGGGACCTTCCTCGCCGGCCCCGTTACCATGCAGTGTATGTACGCCCCTGAGTTCCGCGCTATCGCCCCCGCGCAGCGTTTGACCGTGAAATGAAAATCAATAAGTTATAAGCATAGAAATAGCCTCAATCCTCTGGTGTTGAGGCTATTATTGTTTTTGTGAACTTGTAAGATGCTGGTAGTCAGTCGTAGAACGACACCAACACCGTATCAACACCGTATCATCTCCCTACCAACACCGTACCAACTCCTACCATGGTCGGTGTTGATAGGGAGAAAGGAGATTGTTGAAAAAATATTGGACCGATTTTGTAGGGTTTGAATCTTTTTCGTATATTTGCATTTTCACAATATTTGCCCCAAAGGGGTAAACTTATTGTGTATTAAATAATAAAATAGTAATGAGTAATAAAAATATAACTCCTTGTGCGGTAAATGTGGCTTCCGAGACCGGGACACTGCGTGCTGTGCTGTTGCATCGACCTGGTGTGGAGATTGAGCGCATGACGCCGCTGAATGCCGCCCACGCCCTCTATAGTGACATCCTCAACAAGCCCATCGTCGACAACGAATACTCGAATTTCTGCGGCGTACTTGAGAAGTGGACGAATGTCTATTATGTTGAAGATATTCTCGAAGAACTACTGAAAGACAATGATATACGCCGCCACCTTGTCTATGAGAGCTGCGATATGGACAATTGCGACGATGGACTCGCCGAGCAGTTGATGAGCTTCGATGCCAAGCAGTTGGCGGATGTTCTTATCGAAGGATATGAGGATCCGGAATGGGATGGGGGAGAGGAGCGTTATCTTTTGAAGCCGCTCTACAATCTTTTCTTCACCCGCGATGCCTCTTCGACGGTTTACAATCGCGTGTTGATTAATTCGATGAGTTTCGAGGTTCGTGAGCGCGAGACCCTTATCTACGAGGCTATCTTCAAGCATTTCTTCAAAGTGGAAACCCTCAACGCTATGGCTTGGGATCGCGATGCCCGCACTGAGGGCGGCGATGTGCAGATTGCTTCGCCCGACCTGCTCTGCATTGGTCAAGGTATCCGTACCAACACCAAGGGTATCAAATATCTGGCGCAGACTTTTGCCAAAGAACGTGAGAAATTCAACATCCTGGTACAGGAACTGCCCAAGAGTCCCGAGAGTTTCATCCACCTCGATATGGTCTTCACCTTCCTGGGTAAGCATCAATGCATGGCTTTCGAGCCGATGTTGAAGAAAACAGGTCTTTTTGCTGGCAAGGACACCACGCTCATCTCTATTGAAGGTGGCAATATCACCTACCAGAAATTCCCCAACATTGTGAAGGGCCTGGAGCATCTGGGTTGGGACATCGAGCCTGTGATTGGTGGTGGCAGCGACCCGTGGGTGCAGTTGCGCGAGCAATGGCATTCGGGTTGCAATTTCTTCTCGATGGGCGATGGCAAGATTATCGGCTATCGCCGCAATACTCAGACCATCGAAGCACTCGACAAAGCGGGATTCGCGGTGCTCAGCGCCGAGGATATCGTGTGCGGAAAGGTGAACATGAAAGACTATGAGAAGTTCGTGGCTGCCTTCCCGGGAAGCGAGCTACCCAGAGCCGGCGGTGGCGCACGTTGCATGACGATGCCAATACTTAGAGATAATAGTTAAGAGATAATAGTTAAAAGTTAATATGGATAACAAATTTTTCAAACTGACAAATCCGAGCCTGACGCGTGGCATCCTGGTGATGATACTGGGAATGCTGGTGTTCTCGACGGGGTTGGGGGCGTTCGGGACATTCGTCGGACTGCTCTGCCTCGCCTATGGAGTCTACGAGGCCGTGAAGTTCTCGCAAGAGAGCAAGAACGCCGTCGTGGGTCGTCCGGCTTGGAAGAAGACTGTAGAGTCACAGCCCGAAGAAAACGAGGGCTGCGGGCTCAAGCGCTACCACATGGTGGACAACATCATGGGATTGATAGTGGGCGTTGTGGCCTGTGCGGTGTATATTATGACCGCTGAGGCTACCGCTTCATGGTGGGACTGTGGCGAATATATAGCCACAGCTAACAAGTTGCAAGTGGGTCACCCCCCGGGAGCCCCCTCGTTCCAGTTGTTGGGACGTCTCTTCTCGATGTTCTCCGACCAAGCCGATGTGGCTCATGCCGTCAACGTGATGTCGGCGGTCTGCAGTGGTTTGACCATCATGTTCCTTTACTGGGGTATCACCCTCTTGGCCAAGCATCTGCTTCCCGACCCGAAGAATGTTTCTTTGAAGGACGCTCGCACTTGGGCGGTCTTCGCTTCTGGTCTGGTGGGCGCTTTCGCCTACTGTTTCAGTGACAGTTTCTGGTTCTCCGCTGTCGAGGGTGAGGTCTACGCTATGTCGAGCTTCTTCACGGCGTTGGTGTTCTGGGCCATCCTGAAATGGGAAGAACAGAGCGACGACAAACACTCGATGCGCTGGATTGTGCTCATCAGCCTGCTGGTGGGTGTGGCCATCGGTGTCCACCTGTTGAACCTCTTGACGGTCCCCGCCATCTTCTATGTGGTTTACTTCAAGAAGTGGCCGAAGGTGACCTGGAAAGGATTCCTGCTCACAGGTGTCCTCTCTTTTGTCACGCTGGCGCTGATTCTTTGGGCCATCATTCCCGGCATCGTGAATCTCGATTCGGCCTTCGATGTCTTCTTCGTCAACACCCTGGGCTTGCCCTTCAATAGCGGTACCATCTTCTACTTTGCCCTGCTGGTTGCTTTGGTGATTTGGGGGTTGTGGTTCTCGCAGAAGAAGAAACGTCCGGTGTTGAATGCCGCCATCATGAGTTTTGCCATGCTGGTCATCGGCTATTCGACCTTCTTCATCCTTGTGATTCGAGCCAACACCAATACGCCGCTCAACGAAAACGCCCCGAAGGACGCTGTGGCTATGCGCGCCTATCTGGGTCGTGAGCAGTATGGTGAGACACCGCTGCTGACGGGTCACTACTACACCGAGACTCCGGTGGATATGGAGAAGGGCTATACGAAATATGTGCGCGGTACGGATGAAAACGGTAACGACCGTTATATCGCCGCCGCCTATGATATGAAGTACGTCTACAACACCCCGTCGCACTTCCTGCCCCGCATGTGGAGCACGCAGAGGGATATTCATCCTGTGTACTACCGCTACTGGACGGATACCTACGATGGTAGCGAGCCCACGATGGGTGACAATTTCACCTTCATGAACCGCTACCAGTTTGGCTGGATGTATTGGCGCTACTTTATGTGGAACTTTGCCGGCCGTCAGAACGACCAACAGGGCCACTATTTCAATACCGACGGCACACGTGACTATCTGAAAGGCAACTGGATTTGCGGCATCAACGCTATCGACGAGACCCGTCTGGGCCCGCAGAGCGACCTGCCCGACTTTATGGCTAACGACAAGTCGCGTAATGTCTATTACCTGCTGCCGCTGCTGCTGGGTTTGATAGGTTTGATCTACCACGTGGTGAAACATCCGAATGACGCATTCATTGTTGTGCTGATGTTCATTATGACGGGTATGGCTATTGCCTTCTACCTGAATATGCCTCCTTGCCAGCCGCGTGAGCGTGACTATGCCTTTGTCGGTTCCTTCAGCTTCTTCGCCATCTGGATTGGCCTCGGAGTGATGGGATTGGCAGAATGGGTGAGTGACCTCTTCAAGCAGAAGAAAGAGAAGGTGTACAAGGTGGTGATGCCTGTGGTCTTCGTGGTGAGCTTCCTCGCCGTCCCCTGTCTGATGGCTTGCCAGAACTGGGACGACCATGACCGAAGCGAAAAGACCGCTGCACGTGACTTTGCAGAGAACTACCTGAACAGTGTGAAGAAAAACGGTATTCTTATCACCTTCGGCGATAACGATACCTTCCCCCTGTGGTACGCTCAAGAGGTGGAGGGCACGCGCACCGATGTGCGTATCCTCAACTACACCCTTTCGGGTATGTACTGGTATGTGGAGCAACTCTTCAATAAGCTCTATGAGAGCGATCCGCTGCCCTTCACACTGACCAAGGACTTCTATGGATTGGGTCAGGATCAGGTGGCGCTCGAGCAGTCGGGCAACTACCGTGAAGTCACGGAGGTACTGGCAGAGGTGCGCGACAATCCAGGAAAGTACATGCGCCGCACGATGGCTGGCGACGAAATCCTGGTACTGCCTACCAACCGCTTCCAGATTACTCTTGACATCCCAGCACTTGAGAAGGCCGGTGTCATTCCTGCCGAGTTGGTTGGGAAGGTGGACTCTGTGATTCGTTGGGAAATCAAGAGAGGTGCCCTTGGTCGTCACGAATTGATGTTGCTTGATATTGTCGGCACGAACAAGTTCATGCGTGACATCAATATTGGCTATCCCAAGCAGTCGGGTATCGACAAGATATTCCCCGACATCATGGAATACAGCATCATGGACGGCTTGAACTACAAGTTGGTACCTTACCGTTCGGATCGTATTTTTACCTGTGAGAGCTGTGGCATCAGATATAGACAGAACTATGTCTGCCCCCAGTGCCAAAAGACCTCCTCTGATTGGAGAACGTACACTGCGACCTCGGCCGACTACTTCTTGAATGAAGTCAAGCGTTGGGGCAGTCTCGACAAGGATATCTACATCGACCCCGTGAGCCGCGAGCAGTTTGTTCCCAGACTTTACCAGACGATAGCTTTGCTGGCTCGTGAAGAGAACGAACTCGGCCATAAAGATGTTGCAATGAAGTTGTTGGAACAGTACCACAAGTACTATCCCAACAAGAACTTCCTGCCGGAGACCCTGCCGCCTCAGTATTTGGATATTTATAAGAATATTTATGGTGTTGAGCATATCGACAAGGTGAAGGAAGCATGGATGTGGATGTTCAATTACCATGGGGCAATGGCCAAGTATTGTGCCAGCTTCACGAGCGAGAAGAAGTCCGGTGTCGAGAGCGAACTCATCCAATCGCTGCAGGCTGTCGCCTATCTGCAGAAATTTGCTTCGGAAACTTTGAAGGATGCCGAATTGTCCAAGAAGGCCGAAGAAGTATTGCAGCGTTATACCCCTGCCGAATTGTTAGCACAGAAATGAGCAAACCGAAGAAAATCAAGCTGAAGAAGTATACCCTCACGCTCTCGGAGCGTGAGGCCCTTCGGCTCGGTCGTTATGCTGATGCCGTAGGGGTGAGTCGTCCGTTGGCACTTCAACGCCTGATGAAGCAGGCTTTGCGTGAGGCCGCCGACTTGCCGGTAGGCAAGGAGGATACCAATCAACTGGGACTGTTCGACACTCTTCAGATTGACATTTTCAATAATACTGCGGTGGTGAAGGAGTGAGGATTATGATAATATTA
>Ga0310786_10001898_pt1 | contig 33062 bp, 47 predicted proteins | sample AusTroGonzalo_MG_FD_203881 | JGI IMG/M metagenome (GOLD analysis project Ga0310786, IMG submission 203881) | Bovine rumen microbial communities from tropical cattle in Woodstock, Queensland, Australia - Gonzalo_03 (v2) (version 2) | ecosystem: Host-associated > Mammals > Digestive system >... | reverse complement strand
CGCACAAGGTGGTGACACTGGCGGCAACAACGGCGGCAACTCCGGCGGTGGCAGTCAGGACACGGGCGGGGGGCTGGAGCCGTAGGCCATTGAACATTGAACATTGAACATTGAGGGCTGGCGCATCGCGTCGGCTCTCTTTTAATTGAAAAGATAACGAATTAAACTATGTCACTTTACGCAAAATTACTCAAACTACAGAAGGCGGTCGTCGGACTCGCAAAAGACAAGTCTGGGAACTCATATCAGTACGTTTCTGGAGATAAAGTGCTTTCTATTGTTCGTCCCACTATGGATGACCTTGGGTTGCTTCTAATCCCAGAAGTGGAAGATGCAACTTACACGCGACAGGATTACAACTTGTACGACAAGAACGGGAACCCGAAACCTAAGTCGGAAATCTTCTGCTCCATCAAACTCAAATTCACTTGGGTGGATTCAGAGACAGGAGAACAACTCGTGTGTTCCTGGGCTTCATCCGGCCAAAATAATTGGGATAAGGGATTAGGGAGCGCATTGACCTACGGCGAGCGTTACTTCCTCCTGAAATTCTTCCACGTCGCAACGGATCGTGATGATGTTGATGCGCCAAAGACAGCAGAGCAGGAGATGAACGACATGAATTGGGAATCCTACATCAATTCTCTAAACACCGTCGAAGAACTTGACGCGATGTGGGCGCAGTATGGAAACCAGCTTCGTGGCAACAAGACCGTCGTGGCCGCTTTCAACAAACGCAAAAAAGCAGTATTGAATGGAACTAACGCTTAACAATCGGGTTTTCTTTGAACCAGTTTCCCACACCTACACCTTAGACGATGACAAACTCCTGATGGGTGTGACTGAACTGATGGCTAAGCACAACCTTGGTGCAGACTACTCCGGCATTCCAGAAGCAAAACTCAAGCAAGCGGCGGCGGAAGGGACAGCAATCCACAAGGAAATCGAATCCTATGACGCGGGAGAATCCGTCTTTGCATCCGAACTTATTGACGAGTACAAGAATGTATGCTCGGAATACGGCCTAAAGTCCGTTTATAGCGAGTATCCGGTTTCGGACTATGAGTTAGTTGCTTCTGCAATAGATAAGGTCTATGAGGGCCAAAACGGTCATGCAATCATCGTTGACATCAAGTCAACTCTTGAACTCCACAAGCGTGCGCTACAATGGCAGTTAGGGCTGTATAAGGTATTCTTCGAGAGGCAAAACCCGGAGATTCCCGTTGACGGTTGCTATTGCCTCTGGATAGATAAGAAAAAACGTCGCATCAAAGGTCTCATTCCGATAGAACCCGTGAGCGATGCCGAGGTGGAAGCCCTTTTGAATGCAGAGCGTCAAGGTCTCATCTACATCGACGATAACGCTGTGAAAGATGCCTCGCTGGTTATTCCTGACGAGGAACTGCAAGGGCTCGTTGCCAACGCAAAGACCATCGCGGAACTCAAATCTCAAATCAAACTCATCGAGGACAAGATTGCAGAACACTACCAACGACTCTATGAATACATGGAGGAGAACAAACTGGACGAGATGTGCGCCCCTGGCGGCGTGTTCAAGCGCAAGGCGGCATACACACAGACGAGGGTGGACTCGGCAAAACTGAAAAAGGATTTCCCGGCTGTCTGGAGCAAGGTTGCCAAGGAAACCCAATGCAAAGGAAATGTAAGTTTCAAACCTAACGAATAAAACTATGGCATCATTAAATCGCATTATGCTTATCGGCGGCGTGGGTAAAGACCCGGAAGTCCGCCAGTTCCAAGACGGAGCGCAGGTGTGCAACTTCACGCTGGCGACGTCCGAATCCTACACAGACCGCAGCGGTGAGAAGAAGGAGGACACCACATGGCACAACATTGTGCTGAACGGAAAGCTGGCCGGCCTCTCGCAGTACATCCACAAGGGCTCGAAACTCTATGTGGAGGGGAAGATTCGCAACCGTTCCTACCAGACGCAGAACGGCGAGACGCGCTATGTGACGGAGGTCGTCGGCCTGGGCGTCCAGCTGCTTGACTCCAAACCGCAGGCACAACTTTCTGCGCCGGCCCAGCAACCCTCCTATCCTCCGCAGGGCGGATATGCCCCGCAACCGGGGTATGCACAAGCAGCGCCTGCTCAAGCTCCTGCCCAAGTTGCGGGACCTCAGCCGCCGGCACAACCAGGTTATCCGCAACCTCCCATGCCGCCAGCAGGGTATGGCGCACAGCCTCCGCAGCCACCTCTACCTCCGATGAGCGACCCTGCATATACTTTGAACGGTTCTGGTGACTTGCCTTTTTAGTCTATGAGAATCAAATGCCTTTGCACGGCTCGCGGTCTCATCCCACTTTACGACGAAGACTTCGACAACAAGAAGCGCCTTAAAGTGGGAGAGACCTACGACTGCGACGTGAAACTCAATCGGAACTACGAACTGCTTCAAAAGGCGCACACGCTTGTCAACGCGGCCTGGTCTATCATGAATGAGAACGATCATGCCAGGTGGCGGAGCAAGGATGGGTTCAGGGATTGCCTTACCGTGGCCGCCGGATTCTATGACGTGTACTACAATCCGCGTCTCCAGCAGTTTGTGGAGGAACCCCGCAGCTAGTCCTTCGACAAGATGGAAGAACATGAGTTCCAAGGTTTGTATGAGCGAATAAAGGACGTGATTTTCGCCGTGCTGGGTGATAGGATTAACGAAGAAACCTTCAACCGAGTATTAGCCAACTTCTGATGAAATACCTTGTACTCATACCTCACCTTCCGTCGGCCCAGCAGGGCCACGAACTCCGTCTTTCAATAGCGGGATGGAAGAAACATTTTAAGGAGAAGTTCACTATCGCCATCATGGGCGAGAACCTTCCCGCCATCCGTGGAGGAGTTGTCAATGTCGAATCTCCAAGAGTACCTGATGTTCCCGGCGAATACCGCCAGCACCTTGATTATGTGTCATGTGTGCGTAAGGCCAGAGAGATGTTCCCTAACACCGAAGGATTCATTGTTGCAGGCGACGATGTGTTCGCTGTCAACGACTTTACCTTTGAGGATGTGCTGTTCCCGAAGGTGCAGGGACTATGGCTACCTACAAAGGGGGCGGAAACACACCCGAATGCCTGGCGGCGGAATCTTGCAAAGACGGGGATTCTCTGCGCGAAGGAACGATTTGCCGGCTTTAACTGGACCACGCACCTGCCGCACTACTACGAATGGGACAAGCTATTGTACTTGTATGACAAGTTCGACTGCGACCACAACTCTTATGTATTCGAGAACATTTATTACAACGCCTGCCTTCCATCTCGCCGCCCACACCTTCTCAACCGAGACGACAAGTGGAAATACGAAGTGAATTACACTCCGCTTTACACGCCCGACTTACAGAACGCCTTTGATCGCAAGGTCTGGGTTGTCTGCACGGAGGACGGATGGAGCGAGGAATTGGAGCAGGAACTGGCAAAACATTACAAAATCAAACTTTAATCTAAACAACTATGAACGAAATTGCAGAAGCCATCTACGCACTGAGACGCGAGATTATCACGCTTCACAAGGAAGTACGCGCATTTCGCTATTGTGTGGCAAAGATTGCCGCCAAAGCCGAAATCGACTATGTTGAATCCCTCCAGGACGATGACAGCATGGAGTTATACAGGTACACCAAGGACACCGTTGAGGAGGCCGAGGAAGAAACCCACTACGACCGTGGATAGCCATGCCTAACACTCTTCACATCGGTTCCATCGAAAGGAGCTTCACAAATAGAATTGCAGAAATCCTTAAAGGGCGTATCGGCAGGAAGAATGCCATCACCAACCGGGAACTACAAGACATGTTCCCAGAACTCTCCGAAAGAACCATTCAGTTCATTGTGAACAACCTCCGTAATTCCGACATCGTTCTCTGCCTCGTGGCATCCTCGCAGGGGTACTATGTGGCCGAAACCGAATCGGAACTCCAGGACTATGAGAAGTCGCTGAACAACAGAATCGGCGAGCTTGTGAAAGTCCGCGACCAAGTGGCACGGCAAAGGGCATTGCGGTTCAAAAGGAGTTACCAAGAGAAGTTGTTCAAATGAACGAATTATTACAAAAATGAAGTAAGGATATGCCAGGAAAGCATTCAAGGTTATTTAATTGTTGGTGTAGCATAAGAAATAGATGCAATAATCCCAAACATGCAAAATACCGATTTTATGGCGCAAGAGGGATAAGGGTGTGTGACGAATGGCTCTATCATTTCGCGCCTTTCCGCGATTGGGCGTTAGCAAATGGGTATTCAGACTCCCTCACGATTGATAGAATTGATTCTAATGGGAATTATTGTCCACAGAACTGCCGATGGATAACTATGGTAGAACAAAACAACAATAGGCGTAGCAATATCAAAGTTGAATTTCGTGGTGAATTTTTGACACTTGCACAACTTTCAAGAAAATACGCAGAACCAAATGGAGTGCCATATAAGCAGTTTTGGAGTCGGTTTAGAAAGCAGGGGTGGGATTTAGAAAAGTGTATATTACCATGAATACTTCCTTTCAAAAAACTATTGGTTCCCAAGAATGGTACACCCCAAAAGAACTCATTGACTCGCTTGGCGCATTTGAACTCGACCCATGCGCTCCAATTCATCCGCTATGGCCAACCGCTAAAGTAATGTTGAACATTGTAGATGACGGATTATCAATGAATTGGGGGGGGGGGGGGTAAGAGTGTGGCTTAATCCTCCGTACTCGCAACCCCTCATTACTCAGTTCTGCGAAAGGTTTGCAGAGAACGCCAATGGCATCTGCCTACTATTCGGGAGGACTGGCAACCGCATCTTCCAGGAAATTATGCTCACCAAGGCGGACGCGGTGCTTTTCCTCAGAAAGCGAATTAAGTTTTACAAACCAGATGGTACGCAAGGTTCAAGCGGAGGTTGCGATTCTGTCCTTTTCGCATTCGGAAAAGAGAATGCAGATGCGTTGCTCAAAAGCGGACTTGAAGGCGTCTATGTCCCACTAAAAGATGCAAAGAAGATTTAACATCGGCGACAAGGTAACTTGGATGACCGTAAACGGCCCTAAAGTCGGCGCAATTGAACGATTACAAGAAAACGGCATCCTTGTCCGCCTCCCAAGCGGAAAGTGTATCATAGCCAACGAAACGAGTTTACACTTATGGAAAGAAATTTAGCAATCATAACTTACCTGCTTGCGCGGTTGGTAGTCAAACTTGAAGGCATTGAGCCGGATAAATTGTCGGAAGACATCCAAAAGCGATTCCCGAAGCCAAAAAAGATAACGCCAATCGGAGAGAAGATAGACGCCGAGACGGTAGATAGGATTTACGCATTATACCCCACAAAATGCCCTATAAGCGGGCGTTCCACCGGGAAGTCGGCAAAGGACAAGGTTAGGATTTCAAAGCTGCTGATGGTATTGACGGAGGAACAGTTTACCTCAATCATCAAGCAGTACCTTGAAGAAAGCCAAAAGTCAGTATCCTACATCAAAAACTTTTCCACGTTTCTGAACAATATACCCGACTACGGGCAACCGCAGCCGATGGTGCAGAAACAAGAACAATTCATTAACGCCTACGACCTGGTGGGCGACTGGTAATCTATGAGTAAGTACGAAATATCCCTGTCTGATGTCCCATTTCCGGACACAAGCACCATCGAAAGACAAGTGCTTGCAGACTGCGTTGGCAATCCGGAGTCCATGCCAGAGTTCACGGGGATAGTGGAGGATGAAATGTTTACCGACGATGGACGAAAGTACATCTGGAAGACGCTGGTATGGATGTTCAATAATGGACAGGTGATAGACTTGGCAACCGTGTCGGCGAGAACGGGGCGTTTCTACTATGACGAGGTGCTGAAACATGGAATCTATGAATCGACTCCGCTCACTGCGTTGCAGCATGTAATGACGCTTCGGTCGTCTGCCATGCGTAGGAGGTTGTATTATTCCTGCGTGAATCTCATCCAAAAGACAACGAGGTCTGACATGGACGTGCTGGATATGTACTCCGAGACGCAGAAACTTGTGATGGAGGTTCAAGGAGAGAAACCCGTTGTCGCGGAGGTTACAATGGATGAGGTGCTAAAGGCCGTTGACGAGGAGGTGAAAGAGAATCGTGAGAATACGGCTTCCGGCATACGGACAAGGATTCCTACGGGCTTCGCCATGCTTGACAAGATGACTTATGGCGGATTCAGGAGAGGTCAGCTGATTATTCTTGCCGCGAGACCTTCCGTCGGAAAGACAGCTGTTATGCTACAAATGGCAAAGGCGGCGGCAAGGTCTGGATTCCCGACCACCATCTTCTCGTTGGAAATGACGAGCGCAGAATTAGGGCAGCGACTTCTTTTCTCAACCGGGAAGGTGACGCCACAGGAACTAACGACGGGATATGTGAACGAGTACGGATATGGCCCGGCAAAGGAAGAAATTAAGTCGCTCCCAATCTTTATAAATGACGAGACACGCACACTGACTGGATTGCTTTCGCGCATTACGGTTGCTGTGATGCAGTCGCGGTGTGGGATAGCCTTTATTGACTACCTCGGCCTTGTCAACATAGAAGAAATGCGCCGTTCTCCTTTGAATGAACAGATTGCGAAGGCAACCAGGGAGCTTAAACAGCTCGCTAAACGACTGAAAATCCCTATTGTTCTCCTGTGTCAGTTGAACAGGGAGGCCGCGAAGGAAGATGGGGCACCGCAGCTTTACCACCTTCGTGATTCAGGCTCTATCGAGCAGGATGCGGACATCGTGCTTATGCTTGAACAGGAGAAGCGAGTATCGGAAGATATACGCGAGAAGCCTAACATCAATATCTGGGTGAGGAAGAACCGGCAGTTTGTGAAAGACATCAAACTAACCGTGAAACCAAACGAGACGTATTCTGCATTCCAGGAATTAGATGCCAATGGAATGCCGGCGCATCAGGAACAAGAACTAAAACAACAGGAAGACGATGAACCCTTCTAAAGAACCGATTTATTATTTCCGTACCATCAGCGGACGCACCAGATTTTCCAATGGGCAGGTAAAGGAAGATGCGAAGCTCGGACAGTATCTTCGGATGCTCCGCTATGCAAAATACCCCATAGAGCAGTTACATCTTGACAATCCGGAAGACTTCTGCGTAATATGTAATCTTTTCAACATTCATGGCCGCACATGGCAGGAAATCTACTACGAGAAATGACACCAATAGAAAGACAAATACGTGGGACACTGCCGAGTAGGTGGTATGTGCCTGTATCGTTCCCGATTGAAGAATTGGGAGAACATCTTTCCGATGACGAATATAGGCACTACGAAAAGGTCTGTCCCGAAATAAACATCGTTATCCACTTTGACTACTCTCCGGCTGATCCGTCGGTCGGCATTATGGGAGATTCTGTCGAATGGAATGGAGACTGGTCATTACCAATGGTCGGGAACTATCCGGAGAAAGTGAAGGCGGCGATTTCGGCCTATCTTGATTCCATTGACGTAGATATGCGTTGGGCAAAACTCGCGGAAGATAGTGTGGATTCCTATGTAGAACACTTGCTCTATCCTGATTTATGAAAAACACCACCCAAAAGAATCCTTCATTCGGCAAGAGGAACGAATGTCTGGAATGCTGTCACTTCCACGGCAAGTTTACGGCGATGAAAGGAGACTATTGTAAAACACTTAAACAAAGATTTTTATCATGGCAAAATTCATTGAACTGCCTTATGGCGAATACAACAAGGAGACCAAAGCCTTTGAGCGCACACAGATGCTCGTAAACTTGGACAGAATCATCAAGATAGTACCCGAGGGAGATACCGCCTGTAAGGTGACTGTTGCCGGTGGCTCGCAGGTGCTAACCTATCGGCGCTATGACACCCTTTCAGACCAGATACAATCCAGGGGTGATACAATGGCCGTCTATCCCGATGAGGAAGTGGCGGCTGCATTCTCCGCAGGGTACAACAAGGCAAAGTCGGAGATTAACCCCAACGAGTCTCGGCAGAAGCAAATAAAGCAGCTCATTAGTTCCGCTATCGAATGGTTTGAGCAGAATCCGCTGTCTAACGGCTGGCAGAGCAAGTTCCGGAAGGATATGCGGGAGAATCTGGAGGGAACGGCTAACGAAGAAATCGAAACTTTCTGATGACGAAACGCGAAATAGTTGACACGGCGTTGAGAGGGGCAGGAAAGGCAAGGGTCTGCGGAGACTCCATGGAACCCATCATGCCATACCTGCTCTCCGACATCATGTCGCAGATATACTACAAGGACATAGCAGGACTCCGGCACAAGCATCGGATGAAGGAGATGGACAAGAACTGGAGGAAAAGATATGCCATATTCATTAGGCCGGTATTCTCGCTATTCAAAGAGGAGGACAAGTGCGAACTGACTGACCTCATGGACAGCGTTTATGACAACCTTTCCAACGAAATCACCATGCTCCGCGCAAAGATTATGGAAGCGCTTTCAGGCATAGATGATTTTGAAAGGAAGAAGGTCGTTTCTTCTCTCCTGCTCTGCCACATATTCGCCCAGTATGCGGAGTGCTCATACAACAGATGCTACTATACCGTCAAATCCACCAGCTTTGGGATTATCGAGGAACCAGCGAGCAACAAGGACTTGTGCTATCTGCGTGACCATTCGTACAACATGGCCATGCAGTACATCAAGGAGACGCCCGGCGACGAATTGGTAATCCGACACCCGAATATGGATGGCCTGTTCGCTGTTGTAGCAAAGAAAATCTATCAATGGCTAAAAGACAACTGATATGTTAATCGTCCTACTCGTTTTGCTTGCTATTGCTTACGTCTGCCTACTTTCGGTCACGATAAAGCAGTGCAAAGAGATTGATACCCTCTATGAAATGATTGCCACACTTGAGAGGGAATTACAGAAATAAAGCCGAATCCGGCTATAATCCATTCAACCCTATAAGTCCATCGAAAGGAGTGGACGCCGTGAAAACCGGCACCGGATAGATATTGATAAGGTAATCCCCGTCAGTCTTCGGATTGGCGGGGATTTTTTGTGCTTTTACGGAACCTAACGTGCGGAAAGGTAATCCCAAATCTTTGTTTTCGTCGGCCAGTCTTCGTCATTGAGCCAGGCGATAGACATTTCAAGAACCTTCCCGGTCATTTCGTTCTCATCATAACCAGGGAACCACTTCTTTAACATGCACCAGTTATCGCTGGCGAGCATGTTCATTGTCACGGCAAAGTCCCATAGATTGTATTCAGGGATTTCATCTTTGTGTGCGTCGTACACGCTTTTCAGTGTCTCGTCGTCCCAGTACGGCGCTTTATGAACATTCCCGTTGACATCCGTGTAGTACATTCCGGCTATATCGGCCTTTGCGAGTTCTTCCGTGTAGTGCCCGTCGGACATGGTTGCGTAAACCTTACGCATGAGCCTTACCTTGGTATGCTCATTCATAGATGACTCGATAGCATCAGAAACGATTTTGACGGTCTTCCACATCATTTCTTCGCCCTGACCTTCGCCGTATTTCTTTGTGATTTCGTAAAGTGTCATCATAGTTGTTTATTGCATTTGGGACACCTCATCCCCACCGGCTTGTGTGTCGGTAGGATTATCGGCCCTTTCGGAATCCGAGGAGGTGTCTTTGGTTGAGGTAATTTGTTCATAGAGATAGTTATATTGTAGCGCAAGGCCGTCATATAGTAATGATAGCCATAGCGCGGAATAGGAAGCGATAAAGGAAGCGGCCACAGATTCGATTATACCGTACTCATGCCAAACCATCCAGCCAAGGCATATCCAGAACGTAAGGCACTTTTGGCAAGACACCACCCGAAGCCTGATATGCAAGACTTCTTGGATGGCATCCGCGAGTCCCATTTGTATAAAGAGGACACAACTAATCGTAATTAGAGCCGCTTCCGTAATCATACTACGCTGTTGCGAGATTGAATGAGCCTACGAGCGACACGGCGCTGGTGATGGAGCAGCAGTCCTTCATGTTGGTGGGAGAGGCAATCACGTCGCCGGCGGTGATGGTCGGAGCAGTAGCCGAAGAAACGGGGACACTTACCGTCGCCCAGATGTTCTCTGTAACAGGGCAGTTGCCTCCGCAACCATAATTCTGTCCGTTTCGGTACGGCATATAGGTCACAGTGCCAGTGATGAGGACATCAAGAACGTAGGTATCGTTCCCGACTGCCTGCGGTACTCCTAAAGCACGATAGTTAAGGTCGCCGGTGATGGGGTAAGCACCATTGGCGCAGATTTTACGATTCCCACAAGTGTAGTGTGTGAGGTCAACGACATAGGTTGCATCGGTGGCGGTTGCGCCAGGCGCGGCGATACAGGTGTTGACGAATGTTTGTCCGTTATAACAAGCCATAGTAATGAAAGATTAAAAAGGTTATGACTCCCTATTCTCTGCACCGGAGTCTTTCTGTGCATTATCTTCCAGAAGGTTAATCATGTTGCCAGTTGAGAACGCGGACAGTTTGACGTCCAATGCCTCAAGCCTGGCAACGATAGCCTCTTGATTCTTCATTATTCCATAGGTGCGCTGTGCCGCGCAGTAAGTCTGCTGCTGGAATGAGCATTTCAGGCAGTCGCCCGTACAAGTCTGTGCCATATTATTTGAAATAGTTTGTTACAAAAAAGTTATCCTTGTATTTCCGCACGGCTTCTGTTATCTTCTTTGCCGTGACCGCAATCCCTTTCTGGGCCATTCCAGAGATAAACTCCTTCACGGCCTCTGTCGCAAGTGCAGCCTCGCCAGGAGTCTCGGCATACACGTTGAATTTTATCTCATATCCTTGCATGGCGCTATCCGTTTATTGGTGGAAGTGGTGTTGTTGGCGTGGTGGGTGTTCCCTTGCGACCGGCAATTATCCCTTTGATGAAGTCAACGCCCTGTCCGAGCATGTCTTGATTGTCTCGGAACCATCCTATGATTCCGCTTGCTTGTTCTCCGAAGCTCTGGATAAAAGGCTTTGACGCTGGTTCCACATCGGGAATTGACTCCAATCCGTCAATGAGGAAGTCATACATTTCCTTCGCCTTCTCCACATTCATATTGGATAGCATAAGGCAGGTACGTTTCAGTTCCGATTTGCTTGTTGGCCTAATCATAGAAATCTGTTCTTTGAGCCGTTGTTCGCGTTTCTTTCTAAACATTTGAATGATAAAAAAGGCAGGGCGGTTGTTACGCCGCCCTACCGTGCCACAGATTAACCGTTGCAGTGGTTACAGCCACAGGGCATGGCGTCTTGGTAGATGGCGACCTTCTGCGGAGCCTGGGCGAGATTGCCGAGGACGGCCTGATTGAGAAGGTTCTGCTCTACCGACTGGATGCTCGACAGCTCGGCAGCTTGCTGTGCGGTCAGGTTGGACGACTGCTGCCCGCTGATGCTGTCGGTAATGCTCTGCGAGATGGTAACACCTTGGGCCACGCGCTCGGCGCGTTCCGTACCGAGCAGGGAAGCCAGGCTCGCAATCTGGGCATTGTTGGCGTTGAACTGTGCATTGGCAAGGTCGCGTACACCGTTAGCCTTAGCATTGGAGAAGATGGGTCCGAAGATCCAGGCTCCTACTCCAAGGGCTGCGGCTACGGATGCGATGACTACGCCAGTGACAGCCGTGCCGGAAGGACGGCGGGACGTTATCTCGCTCACCTTCCAGGATTCGTAGGGAGAGAAACCTCCCATGTGGGAAATCATTTCTTCAGCCATAGCATTAGAAGATTAGAATTAAACAAAACACCAACGACTCTTTTGAATCGCTGGTGCAAAGTTCGGGGTTCAAGCTACTGGATAGAAGGAATAGGTAATAATAAACCTAAGTGCCTGATTTCTTGCGGTTTTCAATCCAACTTCTTGGAACCGCGTCGCGGAATTTAGAGAAGGAATACATAGCGATGTTTCGCTTAGGCTTTCCAACAAATTTTCTTTTCATAAGGTCGAACACTTTTTCTTTCGACACACCATAGAAGTCTGCGAGTTCATCCGCCGTTCCGTAGATTTAGCAGTTTGAATCAATGGCTTCGAGAATGGCCATCTCTTGCTCAATGGTGCAATCACCGCGCTTGATTTTCTTTATCCAGAAGCGGAGAGTGGTTATGAGCATTTCCTCAACAAATTCTTCCTTCATCGGTAAAAAAGACTTTGTATATGGCTATCATGAAAAGAATCATACTGAGAATAATCGTGCTTGCGACAATTATCCATTCATAGTGGCCGAAACTATACATGTATTTGTCAAATAAATCTACGGCCTGTGGCAGTATCGGCAACGAACATGCTACTCGGTGCCATTTACACATCTTTAGAATCTTGGAATAGAACAAGTGCGCGACTACAACTACCGGAGACACAAAGACGAGATAGTTGATGATGTCTGCCATACCGGTCTTTCCAAAGAACGAGTAAAGCGCAAAGAACGTGATAAACGCCGCGTCGTAGATAAAAGGGAATAATTTGACTGCAAGCGTAATTCTCCGCAGAGTCTCTATCAGTCTAATTCTTCCTTGTTGTTTGTTTGACACCTTCTTCTATCTTTTTAATGGTTGGTGCTGACACACTTCTCGGTCTTGGTCCGATGTTCGGAGCGGGAAGATTGGGGAACTTGAGGTCTTTGAGTGTCTTTTTCTTTGCCATAATGTAATGTTTTTATGGTTAAACTATATTTCTACGAGTTTGAACTCAATTCTTGGATTTACCTTATCAACGAACTTGTCCGCTACTATCCTTACACACTTGTTGTCATTCTTGATTGTCTTTGTGTATTGAAGGCAGTCAAGAATGATTTTGAGACTGTTGTCAAGATCGTGACTCATTGTCGCAAAGTAAACCCGCAGGTGAAGTTCAAAAAAGCCTTCTATCATTAGGTTCCGATATTTCCCGACCTGAATAAAGAAAGTCTGCTCATAAGCCTTTAATCCTGGTGTCTTTGCAAGGCTTCCATGCCCGGAAAGGGTGATAATCTTGTATGAATTACTTTTGCTCGGCGCTTGGCCGATGATAGTTTGCCAATCGTGTTCTATCATGTTGTAGGCATTTTGTCATAATGATACTCCGGGAAACAGACGCATCGGCTGTGTAAACGAATGAAAGGTTGGTCAATCGGGATTGGATAGCCGCATAGTTCATCGCAGTCTGGGCAGTCGTATGTGCTACCTCTGCGCCTGATATAGTAAGTGGCACCCTTTGCAGACTCCTCGCGCCATTCCTGCCTCCTTGATGCGTCAATGATGAGATTCTGGCCTATGACGGCAAGCTGTGCCTTAATGTCTTTTGAGTATCCGCTTCCCCACTTAAACACATCCTTCCCCCACGCTCCAAACAGCCCGGAAGCGGCAGGGTAACTGAGATACCTAACTATACTTATGCTCGTGTACGCCTGCGAGTACCCGTTAGTAAATGCAGCCACAACCCAGACTTCGACAATCTGTAGAAGGTGACTGCCGGCCATGTCGAACCTTTTAATGGCATCTTCTGACAGCATGTTGTCAATATCGAAGTCGTCATCAAAGAGCGCATCTATGTGCGTATCGGCATCTTTAAGACACCCATCGCTCATATCTCTGCAAATCTCAAGCGCTCTTTCGTAGAGTTCCGGATCCGCAGAGAATGAGAAGTCGGAACCCATATATTCGTACTCCCATGCAAGCGCGAGGAGCGCGGCAAGCGCTTCATTAAAACGCTTGTTTGAATCCGATTTGTACCTTGCGGCCTCACTTGTGAGCGTTTCGTTACTAAGCATTCAGAATAGCCCTTGAATCATTCACCGGATTATGCGTCTGTTTTTGTAGCGTCTGTTGCTGCGCCTTTGATTCGGCCACCAGTTCGTCATGTTGCTCTTGCAGTATCTCCTCATAGTTACGAGGAGTTCCGTAGCCAAGTTTAGCTGCTTCATTAGCGGCGGCCTTTGTCGGAATTGCGCCAGCGGATTTGAGGATGGAGAGATTGTTGACTTCCTCCACCTCGCTACGCATGATATAAGGGTTGATGGTTCCCTTTATGTTGAGCCTGTTGTATTCGGATGTCTTTTGTATTTCTACTGAATAGCCGAACTTAAACAACTCTACAATGTCGTTGAGTGCGGGCTGAAACTCCTTTGCATCAAGTAACGCCTGATGATAGGAGTCTTTTGAGAGCATCTGAACGGTAAGAGAGGATATGTCTGCTCCGGACTTTATCTCGGTTGGCTCCGTGCAGTGGGCGGCTTGATATGCCGCTTTAATAAGCTGCTTCATCTGGAGTTCAAACGACCCGCTGGATTCTGCCGGTTCAAGGAATCCAACTTTTGAATTTGTGTCTGTAGAAGTAACTTGCATCGGCCTTCCGTCAATGGACGCGGTTATGTCAACGTCTGCGCCAAGTGCGTAGAAAATTCTCAGCGCATAAGCCTTGTTGTTCTCGCAGAGCTGCGACATGGCGAGGTCGAAGTTGTCAAGCAGATTCATTGCAGGGCCGGCCACAGTATCGCCTGCGTTGTGGTACGAGACTGGGCAACGAGGATAGTTGTGCGCAGTGGCGGCCTGGTCTATAATCCACGCTCCGGTTCCTTTTCCTCTCCCGTCCACGTCAATTCTGTAACGGATATAGTCCTTGTCATCCCAAACATCGAGGTAACTCACCTCCATATTCCCATCCCACGCTTTGTATTGCCTTCCAAACAGGCAGATTCTCCCATACGAATCGTAGTGTGGATAGAGGATGTCTCCCTTCGGGAAACTCATGCTTCTCCACCCAGGCTTTCCGTTGTCGATATAGAATACGATAGCGCAGTCGGCCACGATATTGCTGTACCATACAAGGTCATAGACGGCCTTCTCCATGTCGTGATAATCCCATCCTTCCATGAAACGGGCGAGGAGGTCTTGGTTCTCCTTGCTGTTCCCTCCACTGATTAGTTTAATATCCACGTGGTCTCCCGTGAGCATGGATGTCCGCTGAGAAGCGAATACTTCCGGTAGATTTGTCGTCACGCGGGCAACCTTTCGCGTGAAGTATCTCTTCGTCTCCTCGTCGTAACCAACGATGTCAGGATACCAATGCGGAGACATGATGCGGTGGGCGTTGATGTCTTGCTCGCGCATGAAATCGGCGTATGTGGGATAGGTGTACGAAAGGAGGCCAGTGATAATGCCCGCGTGTTCCGGAAGCCCGCTTTCAAGGGCGAGTAGCGAATCGGACGGCTTTATCCGGCGGAACGGCTGCCTAACCATAACCTTTTCCGGTGTCATATTTTCAATGGTAGGTTTGAACATGGCGTATCGTTTTTTTTGTTTTACATCATATAACAAAGGCCGCGAGTCCTTATCTTTCGTTGTTTCTTTGCGGCGTCAACCCTGTCCATGCAGTATAACAGGGCTTCAATAAAGTCGGGGGAGTGGCCGATAATGGCCTTCATGTCGGTCTTTTTTATGAGCGCCTTCGGGTTCTCATCCTCTTTCCATTTGAGGGCGATGCGTTCCTCTACCAGCTTCTCTCTTATCGTGAATGGAATGCGCTTCTCTGTGAAGGTCTTTCGCAGCACATTCTCATCAATGCTCATTTCTCCGTTCTGGATGGCATCTATGAGCATCCCGGCGCATTCGGATTTGCGCGTGTTGTAGGAAGTCTTGTCCTTGGCCGGCGCTTTATTGTCGAAGCCGAAGCAGCCACGCATATCTTCCGACTGCTTCAGCCAGTTCCCGATGCCATTCACGTCAAAGGCGAAATTCTCTTTCGGAATCTCATTCTTTTTCAGGAATCCGAGGATGATTGGCACGACGTCCTCCGAGGTCACATACCGCTTGGCGAAGATGTCGATGATGTGCATCCCGTCCATCGCCCACAGCACGAGCCAGTCATCACGAAGGGCTATGTCACCACCGCCGCAACGCACTCCATTCACTCTTGGCGTGTTCTCGAAGAATCGGTTCATGTCATCCATCGTTATGATAGCCCCGGTGTCATCTACGTCTCTCCAAACGCCGCGAATGTCATTGATGACAGATTTACTGCCGCCGGATGATATGCGGTTCATGTACTTCGGGTCGGCCACATGGAGAATCTTATTGTCTCCATAGTACCCGTCGATGAATGTTATTGATGTGATGAAGTTGGCGTATTCTTCATCTGGGTTAGCCGAGAGTTGTTGAATCTTTCGCTTGGCATTAGGATTCTCATATACTTCTTCCGGCGAGTCTCCCCAGGCGATTTCCATCACGTCCTCCCCATATCGGCAGAAGTATCTCAGCACTCCAGACCTTGATGGGATGGCCTCGTCCGTTTCAGGGTCAATCCACCAATCGAGGAACCAACGTAGTTTGTTGCTCCGGCCAACGGGGTTGCAAGTGCAGATGAACCTTGGCCTGACGCCAGCAGTGGAACGGTTTGAACCCATGAGGTCGAAAACTACAGACATGGATTCCTTGGTGAACTCAGCCAATTCCTCTATCACGATATATGGCATTTCCGCGCCACGGAAACGGTCTTTAATCTTTGAGAGGTCGGCGAGGTGTTCCATCTTCATCGTTGCCCCCGTGCCGTTGAAGAACTTTGCTTCGTAGGAGGTATCGGCGAAGGTCGCAAGACCACGGAAAAGGGGTTTACATGACTTCCAGATTCCGCGCTTCACATCTGCCTCGAAACGCCTGAAACCGTATAGGTTAGCATCTGGATTCTCAGCGTATCTATATGCACCGATGAGACTTACAGCGCTTTTCCCGCTGCCGCGAGATCCGCCACATATAACGATGTCCGCGAGGCTGGTCAGAACCTTCTCCTGGAAGCCAGCCTGCGGGACTATATTCCACAATCTTGCGGCATCTCCTTTCTTCTTTATCTCCAGGTTCTCCTTTCGCAGCTTCTCAATATAGTCATAGGTATAGACTTCCATCCCGAAATCTTCAAGGAAGTCCGGGTCGAGGTATTTCTTGTTTTCTATGAGATTTTCCGCACTCATTGAGTGCAAATGTGCGAGAGTTTGCGGAATTTTACGGAATAATTATTCCGCAATATACTTGTAAAACAAATATATTTGTCCGTGTATGGACGAAAGAGTGCAGAATAGCGGAGTGCAAGTGTCTTGCCCCTATTGCAAGAAGCCTTTTCCTGTAAGGGTGCAGCACCTTGAGGGAAGGCTTCGACTCTCGGTCCGTTGTCCGCATTGCAAGCGCCTTGGCGAGATAGTGATGCAAGACATAAAATAGCCAGCGCCACAGAGCGCACCATAGAGGCCGTACAACAGTTGCCAGACAACGCCATAGGCCCGGAGTAGAAATCCCGTGTGGGTTTCCGCTTCGGGCTTTTTGTATAACCTAAAGTTCTTTGAAAATGAAAGAAAAAATCATGAATGCGCTCAAAACCGAGTACGCGAAGATGGGGTTGGGCGACAAGGCTTTCGATGGGGTTGCCTCATTCCTCGTAAAAACCATCACAAAAGACGAAGAGATTGACGGTGTAATCAAATCAGAGGACACTAAAAATCTCCTCAAGGCGTTCCAAGGAGAATCCGACTCGCTGCGTAACCGCAACGCCCAGTTGGAAAAAGACTTCAACGCCTACAAACAATCCCACCCGGATGCAGACCCTAACAAAAAGGACCCCAAGCAGGACGATGGGAACAAAGAAATTCTCGACAAGCTCGACGCTCTAACCAAGAGGCTGAACGAAAGGGATGCACAGGACCGAAAGGCCGCTACCATCGCATTCGTGAAGGCTTTTGCGAAAGAATCCGGATGCACCGATGAAAAGGTGCTGAAACTTACCGAGAAACTGTTCTCTGTCAAAGAAAACGAGTCTGACGAAGACGCTGCAAAGCGGTTCAAGTACGAGTATGACGCGAATGTAAAGGAGTTCTTCGGCGACGGGATAACGCCCTTCAAGGGGAATATCATCAACACGCCAGCCAACGTGAGCGCGGCAGACAAGGCAGCTCAGGCCAAGGAAGACGCAAAACGGGTAAGGGAAAACAAATAACAACATAAACCAACCCCACTATGTTAGAACATTTCAACAACGCTTATTCGCGCCGCAGCGATTCTTTCGGTGGTGCGAATCCGTTCCTCTGCCATCCGGACGAGGTGAAGTACCGTCAGTACGGTGCTCTCGTAAAGGATGAACTCGCAGACAAGGAACTTGTTCACGCGGGCACTCCCTATGAGGTTGACCTTGAAAAACACGAGGTGAAGTTCATGAAGATTTGGGAGGTCGTGAAGGTTGAGAGCGAGACCATCGAAACGGTGGCCAGCAAGCACATCACCCTGAACGCCAACTGGCTCGCCCCCAAGCTGACTGCCACCGACGTGGTGATGGTAGTTCCTTCTTCCATCAACGGCACCGGTAAGGGTGTGGTTGCCGGCACTGTCACCGACAACGAGGATGGCACCGTGACCATCACCGTGGCCTCCGCCAGCATCGACTCTGTTGCTGTTGGTGACTATCTCTCCATCGCCGCAGCCGCAGGTTCTTCCAAGGCCCTCAAGGTAAAAGGTAACGGCGTTCTCACCCGCGACCTTCGCGCCGGTAACGGCCAGAACTTCGTTGACATCGCCCGTGGCGAGGTGTACTGCTACGTCAATGTCGCCAATGGCATTCCCGCCGCTGTCATCGCCGCCGCCCGCGAAATCGGCCAGTTCATCGAACCCGAATACTTCGCAGAAGTACCCAGCAACGACTAAAGGAGGACTGAATTATGGCAAAAACTCTCATTTCCGGTCTGTATTCGACCGAATTTTATCAGCTTCTCGAACAAAGCCTACTGGCTCGTGGCTATGCTTCCCTGGAGGCATGGATCGCTGAGCAGCCTAACTACTGGTTCGACGAGGAAGCATGGAAATCCATCTACACCCTCGCACCCTTCGAGAATCGCGCCCGCACCTTCGAGCAGAAGATTGGCGAGCGCAGTGTTCCCATCATGGCTACCTACCTCTCCGACGAGGCAGAAGGTCCGCTGCTTCCTACCGAGGGCGTATCGAAGAAAACCGGCGAAATCCCCCGCATGGGTCGTGGTTTCTCGTTTGACATCGACGCCTACGAAAAGATGCAGATGCTCGCCCGCCAGGGCGTTGATGTGCAGGATGCCTATTACGACCAGTTCGTAAAGGACACCATGAGCCTCATCCAGAGCATTCACAGCCAGCGTTCCTTCACAGGCTTCCAGGTGGAGTCCAAGGGTTCCTATGTAACCACCCTCGCCACCTCCAACGGCGGTATCGTTGGTTACGAAATCAACCTGAACCCTCTTGCCGAAAACCGCAAGAAGTGTGGTGGTTTCTGGCTCGGTGACTTCAAGCACGGAACCAAGAATGCCTGGTCCTCCGGCAGCGCCAAACCGCTGGGCGACCTGGAGGATATGTTCAACTACGGCTGGCGGATGCGTATCATCCCTCGTGACCCGAAGGCTTCCGTGTTCCGTATGAGCGCTTCCGGTTGGGAAGTCCTCAAGGCTCACGCCGACACCAAGGCTCGCGTAGCCTTCTGGAAGTACGGTCCCACCTCCGGTTCTCTGGACGCCTACGTAGTGACCGACACCGACCTCAAGCAGTACATCGCCGACACCGGCCTGCCTGCCGTGGAGGTGGTTTCCTACTACGGATTCGGCACCCTGCTCGACCCGAAGACCAAGAAGTTCGAGACCGTGGAGACCGAGGCTTTCGACGCCAACACCGTCGTGCTTCGTCCCGCCGGCAAGTTCGGTGAGATTCAGTGGAAGCGTGCGAACAACATCCTCGCTACCGCCGACTCCCCGATTATGTACTCCGAGGGTGGCTCGATGGCCATCTGCGAGGACCGTGGCAAGAAGGGCCTGACCTTCCAGATCGAGTCCATCTGCCTGCCCGTCCCGAAGGCTATCCAGACCGTGCTCTACCTGTCCACCAACCAGGCTGCATCCTAAACCTGCTAACCCGTAAACGACGGAAGAAATGGCCGACATTGCAAGCAACATGACCTTCGCCCGGTGGCTTCGCGCAAGAACGGAGCTCATCCTGGACTACTCCGATGACTTCCTCTATGCCATCATGGCAGGAAGGGGTATCGAAGACGATTCGTTCATGCTCGTGGATGCTTCCGAGAAGCAGAGGGACCTTTGCCTCGCGGACATCTACTATGGCGCGGCTGTTTCTTCCGTAAAGACGGGAACGCAGGGGGAATCCGATGGCGGATGGACCCACTATGTCGCAATCAAGAACGCCGTGAACCGTGATGGCCTCATGGCCCAAGCGAAGGCGCTCTACGACAAGTGGGGGGAACCGTTCTTTGACACGAGGCCGAAAATCCGGATGAAGAACATGTACTGATGTATAACCCCCGTTGGCCATACACCTTCGTTGTTGTCGAGGAATCCCTTGACACGGACGGGATGCCCGTTGTTGACGAGAATGGAGACCCGGTTGAGTCATCAATGACCTTGCAGAAGGTCGTGTATGACCCGCAGTGGAATCCTGCCCGCAGCGCGGACGGAACGTTTATGACGGAGGCCGTTACGGAAGTGCCATGGGGCTATCGTACATCGACAGGCGGTATGAAGACATCGGGCGAGGTGATTGTAGCAGACTACAAGATTTCCTGCCCGATGCTCCTTACCGACATTCCAACGGGGACTACGCTCATCATGACCGACGCGGTTCATTCGTTCCGTGTGAAGGTAATCAAAATGACCACCTACAACTGGGGAACGAATCTCTGGGTGGATAACATCAAGAACTGATGTCTTACAAGAGCAAAAATAAGGCGACCATCAAGAGGGCGTTTTCCAGGTTTCGGTCAATTTCAGAAGATGCCATCCGTAATGGAATGGTCAACATCGCCAGGACCGGGTTGCTTTTCCTTGTGGATGCTCATGAGATGTTCAACATCCAGGAACTCCATAATCACCTGAATGAAGACAATACCCTGGCGTGGGCAGTTGCTCACAATGGGAGTATTATCGAATCGGGTGACTTGCTTGGAGGTGGTTCAGATATGCCTGGAAATGCGGAGTTAGAAGCCAGGAACCTATTAGGCGGTACTACCGGCTGGGTTGCGGTGATTTACTCCGACATGAAAGGATGGTACAGGGCAGACTGGGAGGAGGAATACCTCAATTACTCAAGGGATATGATTGCTTCGGACTTCTATTCGATTTTTACACAAGTAAACTGACATGGTTAACAACTTCGACATAACAGACGTTGAGACGAAATTCACCGGAGCCGTTAGGACTCTTGGCATATCGTCACATGTCTGGAACAACCGCCCGAAAGCTACGGATGATACCATTTCTGACTTCGTGGTGGTCAGGGTTGTCGGAGGCATATCGGACAAGGCCGCATTTGGGTCCTGCCGTGTGCTTGTGACCTTGTTTGTCCGCGACGTGAAGGAGATGAAGAACTCCGCGAAGCTGTCCATCATGCAGAAGAAACTTGAGTCCCTTCCTCTTTGGATCGAGCCGCTTCTTGTCAAGGGAACACCACGCATCGTCGGAGACACGCCGGACGATTTCGGATTCCATGCACGAACTATCAACTACAAAGTATTCATTAAAACGACATAATACTATGGCAACACTTACTCATGCAATGCTTGACGACCTCCATATCGGCAACGCATCCATTTCCCTGATGGCCTACAATGCAAACGGGGTTGACATCACCTCTGGCCTTGACTTCTCCGCAGCTGACCAGATTTTCACCCTCGAAGGTTCCTTCAACCTTGAGTGCGACGATCCTTCCACTTCGGAAATCAAGATTGACCAGCACCAGGAGGTCATCGACACCAAGATTGAGAAGGGCGGCAACTGGCGCATGACGGGTAACATCCCGACCATTGCGAAAGAGGCTCTTGCCTACTTCTACAATGCCGGTAAGGAAATCTCCGCTGGCACCGCATCCTCTCTCAAGGGTGTCACCGGCGCAGAGGGTAATTTCTACACTGGTAAGGGCTTCATGTCCACTCCAAACATCGTGGAAGTTACCGTTCTGGTCGAGTCCGAGACTCACAACACGGCTATCCTCTTCCCTCACGTGAAGATGGTCGTTTCCAAGCCGAAGAAAGACGACAACGACAATCCCGCCTACCTTTCCTTCGTGGGTTACGTTCTTCCGAACCCTTACATGCAGGGTGCGGACTACGTTGGCGACTTCGCTGTGCTGAAGGCCGCTACGGCTCCTTCCGCTCAGTAAAAGAACACAACTCTTCACTTCCTTTCCATCCGGGGCGGGGTCAAAAGCCCTGCCCCATTTTAATTAACACAAACAAATGAAACAGCCCACGCTCGAACAGAGAAAAGAGTACATGAACATCGTGGAGAACTCCGCGACGATAGTACCGATACAAGGCACGAAAAGGAGTTTCAAGCTCCGATGGATGCACCCATATACCATTGAAAGGATAACGAAAATCTGGATTGAAAGAGACATTGCATCTGCGAAGGTGCAAGGCGGTGATGATGTGGCCAGAGACCTCGTTAAAGAGCCGTATTTTGCATTCAAAGAGGCGGCGCTAATGATTCTTAACCACGACATCAAGATACGGCTTTTCTATGGCCTTTTATGGCGTTGGCTGGCGTTTCGTTATACGGAGGTGCAGATGGCCCCAGTGATAGCTGCGGGTAAAAAAAAACTACCTCTCATGGCCCATTACGAGACTATGGTGTACTCGCTGGATATGAGGACGGACATGATGAGGATGACAGCGAAGGAAGCAGACCAATACCGAGCCGAACTTCTCTTGGATGCGAAGCGTCTTTCTGCAAGGACTTCCCGGAGTATGGCCGCCCCCGTTGGCGGCTCGGAAGGTGGGAGCGCAACTTCGGCTACAGGTGCATCCTGACATGCGCCCAGATAGAACTGATGCAGGCAGATTTGCCTCACACGCTCTATAACAGGCGCGACAAAAAGAAAAAGGGTGGAAGCAAGAATAGCAAACCATTCCACTACAACAGCAACGACCCTGCGATAGCGCGGCAGGCAGAGGCGAACCGCAGGGCAGCAGAGAGGAGAGCAGCGAAAGCAAGGGGGGAAGTCCCCTATACAATGGACGAATTATTTAAGAAATAGATACTATGGCCGGCTTAATAGAAGATTTGGACTTTCAAGTCATACTGAAAGATGATGATTTCCGCAAGCAGATAGATGCTGACATTGCGAAGGCAAACGAGCTGAACACCTCATTGTCATCGCTTCTTGAATTTTCAAAGGCGCTTCCTGGTGCAAAGACCATCATCAGCAAAACCGGCGTTAAGAATGCCGAGGACTTGGCGAAGGCTCTCGAAAAGGTAAAGGAAGGGTTGAACGGATTACCCGACACGGCAAAAGAGGTCGTTTCCGTCACTCATGAACACACGTCGGCAGTTCGTGAAACCAATGCGGCACTTGGTGGCACGGGTGATTTGATGAGCACCATCGCGCAGCTAACTGGAGTTGCTTTCAGTGTGGTTACAGTCCGCCGGTTCCTTACAGAGATCGTGGAAATCACCGGGGCATTCGAGGTGCAGAAAATGGCCCTCGGCTCCATGTTACAGGATTTGGACAGGGCTGATGAAATCTTCGCAGAATTGAGGAAGAACGCACTGGAGTCACCTTATACCTTCCAAGATCTCACCAAGTTCGCTAAGCAATTAACGGCTTTTAACATTCCTACTGACCAACTTGTAGAGACGGAGAAACGTCTTGCGGATGTGGCCGCAGGTCTCGGTGTTGATATGGGACGAATTATCCTTGCCTATGGTCAGGTGAAAGCCGCCGGTGCATTGAAGGGGCAAGAGTTAAGGCAGTTCACAGAAGCCGGCGTGCCCATTCTTGAACAGCTCGCAAAACAGATTGAGGAGGTTGAGCACCGAACTGTCTCACTCTCAGAAGTGTTCCAGAGGGTAAGCAAGAAACAGATTTCCTTTGAGATGGTGGAAGAAGCCTTCCGTCGCATGACAAGCGAGGGCGGGAAGTTCTACAATATGCAGAACGTGCTTGTAAATACCCTTCAAGGAAAGATAGGTAAACTCCGTGACGTGTGGCAGCAGGCCGTCTATGACATGGGAACAGCCAATGAGGGTGTCTTGAAAGGGTCTGTTGACGCCATCACGAATATGGTGGCGAATCTTGATGAACTTGGAAAGAGGCTTCCGGAGGTAGTTGCCGCATTCGGAGCTTTCAAGGCGGCGCAGATAGCATCTGAGGTTGCCAGTAACTCATTCGCGCTTGCCAACCACAAGGTGCTCTCAGCACTAAAGTCTATCGGTACATGGATTAGCAAGAATCCTTATGCGATACTCGCTGCGGCAGTCGTGGCCGTTACGTTTGAGGCCGTGCGTTTCTATGACGAGTTACATGCAGGGCAAAAGCGACTTGAAACGGCCATTAAGGAAAACGACAAGGAACTTGACAAAGAAATACAAAAACTGGACGAGTTAAAGGCGAAGTTGGAACTCGCCGGGCGCGGCACAAAGGAGTGGCAGGATGCAAAAGATTCGGTTGTTGCCGCCTATGGAAAATACTTCGATGGTCTGGACAACGAGATTACAAAGGTCGGTAATCTGTCAACTGCATATAGCACCCTAAAGACCAATATCGAAGAAGCCATCCGTTTGCGCCAATACACCGCATTCGAGGAAAACGAAAGGAAGATTCTCGAAGATACAATGTCCGGCTCACTCGGCAAGATACGCGACCGCCTATATAAGAAATACTCCAGGGCTGAGGCGTACACCGTAATGACTGAATTGGAGCAATCTCTTCGCACTCCTGGCGCAACCTTTGGCTCATTCATGCAGAATGAGCGGGTTTCCAATATATTAAAGCAGGGTGACTATATCGGTGATATTCGTCAGATTTTCGAGAGCGAAAAGGAGGCGCGAAAGACATATCTTGACAACGTAAGAACGCTCATCAAGGAATACGGATTACAAGGAACGGCGGTAGATGTTGATTTCGTTGGGCCGCTGCCGATGAAAGCTACCGATAATAATTCATCCGAAACAAAAACCTGGGGAGACGCTAACAAGAAGGCGAATGAAACGAAAGAACGCATCAGCGACATACAACGCGAGACTGCTATACTCATCCGCGACCTTGACAAATTGAAAGAGGCAGAGAAGGAACTGCAAGGCGAACAGTCGGCATCCGAATGGGCTGCCGGTATAACTGGAAAAACCGTAGAATACTTCAACAACCTTGAGCAGTCCATCGCAAATAATGTGGCCGAGCTACGAAGCCTTGGTGACGCGGGGAACGATGCCGCAGATGCCATCGAAGGCCGCCTTGGGACAGACGCACTGACAAAAGGCATCAAGGGACTAAAGGAGGCAAAGAAAAGCGCGGAGGACTTTGCAAACGCAGAGAAGGCGATAGGGGACTACCTTGGGAAAGACTTCTCGATGGAAGGCGAAAAGGTGGTGGCGAAAATAAGCAAAGTTCTCGCAGACTTGAACACCAAGAATGCCGGCATTGACTCCAACGTGACGGAACTCGTCAAGAAACTCGACAAGGAAAGGGCTTATGTGATAGCCGACTATCTGAAAAAGAGTTCCCCCGTGGCTAATGCGATGGGGACGTCGGAGCAAGTACAGCAGGCGGCAGCAAATGCCTATTGGGAACAGTACAAGAAAGACCGCATCAAGGAAATCAATGCTCAAGCCAAGCAGCAGAAGGAGCAGAACGAGAAGCTGACGAAAGAAAGCATCCGTGGGCTTGGCGTTAACCTCTTTAATGAGCAGATGCAGGGGTTTGAACTGAGCAACTGGTCTGATAAGACGATAGGGGAGCTTCATGCCATCCGTGACGCGCTCTTGGAACTTCATGTCCCAGACGAAATCAAGCAGATGCTTAGTGGCGAGCAACTGCAAGCATTAGAGGAGACACTGGAGAAAATCGGCCATAACACCATTGAACGTTCCGTTGATCCTGCCACAACGAAAAAGTGGTCGGACGGACTCCGCAAGGGCTCTCAATACCTTTCCACCGCCGTGTCGAAACTCCGCGAACTCGCCAATATATCCGGAGACCCGCAGATGATTGCAACGTCCAACTGGCTGGAAAGGGTATCGCAGAACATCAATGCCGCAGCAGATGGTTTTGAGACAGCCATGTCAATGGGTGCAGGGGCGTATTCGTGGATTGGCGCAGTCGCCGGCGGTCTGTTAAATATCGCAGAACAAATCGTAGCGGCGGTTATGACTGCGAAAAACGAAGCCATACAACTCGCAGAAACGCTTCGCAAAATATCATCTGAGAATCAGGTGGCCAAATTCCAGGAAGGTTTGAATAAGTCAGGCATCTTCGGCGAGGATACAATCGGAAACATACGCGAATATGTCTCCGAGATGGACAGGCTTCAGAATAAACTTAACGTTCTCAATGCAAGCGTTCCTGTTTATATAGATGACAGAAGCGACTGGAACAAACTATGGGATACGCCCACACATACGATACTGTCTCTTGGAGAGCTCGCGGCAAGCGTGGGGATGGACTTATATAAGGACGGTGTTGTGGATTATCACGCGCTGCAAGCCATTCTTGACGCATATCCAGACATGATACAAGAGGCAAGGGAAATGCTTCAAGAATACATTGATAGTGGACAGAAGTATGAGTCGGTATTAAACAAGATAAAAGAAACGATGAAGTCCCTGTTTGGGGACATCGCAGACAGCGCCGCAGATGCTATTATCGACGGCTGGGTTGAAGCAGGGGACGCAGCGCTTGACTATGCGGACATTCTTGACGGAATAGCCCGTTCCTATTCAAAACTGCTCCTCAAAAACGTTATCTACAAGAGTTTCCTGGAACCGATAGAGGGCGAAGTGGCAAGACTTTTCACCGTTAACGATTATGAAGGTGCGATGGAACTCATATCCGGCGCGATGGAAAAAATCTCGGATAGCGCACCAGAATTTGAAAAGATTCTGACGGCCTTCGACCCTTATTACAAGAGGGAGGGGGAAGAAGGAGATGATTCTCTCGGCGCAGGGTTTAAGTCCTTAACCGAGGAAACGGGTTCTCTATTGGCCTCCTACGCGAATGCGATGCGGGCGGATGTTTCCTATATGCGCGGAATGCAGGAGAAAGGCTTCGCCTCCGTTGATGCGCTGGCTCAGTACGTTCCTACCCTCAATGAGTATATGGCTCAAATAGCTGCCAACACCTACAATACAGCCGAGCACACCGCGAACATTTTATCTGAATTAAGGTCTGTTATCGGCGCTCCTGGAACGGATGGTTCGGTGGTGAGGGTCGAATCCTACTCGTAGGAATTTTAGGGAATAAAAATTCCGTAAAAATACACCTCGGAAAATATATTTGTAAAGCCATGTTGTACGTACCTTCCATAGATGTTTATTATCCGTTCTACGTTCAGTACGGAAGCAATACTCTTACCAATGTGCTTGAGACATACAAGGTGGTCATCAAGACGCATGACTACCCCGTTGCACAGAAAGCAAAGGCTCCGTATAAGAACCAGTGGAAAGACGAACACGGGGACGACGAGTATATCGGCTCAAATGGGTTGTATTTCGAGGCTTTCACGTTCACGCTTGAGTGTGCCATGTTCGCAACTGCGCTTACAGAGGCGCAGGCTATTGTGGACCTTAATACAGGCATCAGGGCCTTCCGTACCTTCCTTTCTTCAGGTCTGTTCAAGGTTTATGACGAGTGGACCGGATTCGGATTCAAGGATGTACGGCTTTCCGAGTTCCCGATGCCCGAGCAGGGCGCTTATGATTCGTGGGGAGAGGGGACACGTGTCATCTTCAAAGTAGTCCTCAAGGTGAACGATCCGGCGACGCACATGGTAATATCGAACAATAACATTGTAGCTGGATAGAGCCATGGCAAAGTTCTCAATAAAATCTCCTACAGGAACGGTATTGTATGAGGGGACTCCTTCATTCAATGGCCAGTATATGAAACCAGGCTCAATCACGTTCCGGCAAATCAGTTCTCCGTCTGTAATCAATTTCCTTGTTGGAAGTTATCTTGACTACTCGATAGTCGTTAATGGAAACGAAACGAGGACTGGCTGGAGATACTATATGTATGCCACGCCGCAGCTGAAGAAACAGGCGAGACCGAACAGCGTTGGAGACGCATTTGTCTATGACTCGGTTACTCTTTATGATGCAAGCAAGCAGCTGGACTTCGTACCTTTCCGCGATTATGTTGTAGATGATAACAACGTTCATTTCTCAACGCAGGAGTCTTTCTCGACGTATGAGGACGTTGCCGGCATAGCAAGGCGAATCCAATCGTGTATTGACGCACTGTATCCGAACTCGTGGATTATCGAGGTGGCCACCGGACAGGATGTGCCAGAAGAAACTGCCGCGCTGATGCTTGAGGTTCGGGAGTTTTCTGTTAGCGGAGTCACCGTTCTTGGTGCCCTCGGAAAGATATATGATGTATGGAAAGAAATTGGTTGGGTCTTCTCCGAAAGGACAGTTAACGGCGTTAGAAAGAACGTCATAACCATTGGTGGCGCCGGACTTGTTGGAACCACGCAGAACTACCAATACGGAAAGGGGAACGGACTGAAAAACATTCAGCGGAATGTGGCGAATGACGGGGAAATAGTGAACCGCCTGTATGCTTACGGAAACACCACGAACCTTCCTCGCAGATACTATAACGGAAAGAATATCCTGCATGCCGACTCTGTGGATATTCAGAACCTTATGATCCCAATCAGTTCGTGGGGCGTTGACCAGGCGACAAATAAGCCCTCTCCGCTTATAGCGTACATAGACGACGCTACATCCCAGGCAAAGAATGGGATTAGACCGAGGTATGTGTATTTCGATGGGAATAATGATTTGGATGACATTTACCCCACCGTTAAAGGAATGACGGTAAAGAACATCCGCGACTATATCTCAGGTGGTGGTTCTATGGCCTACGCGCCAACAGCATCGTGGCAAAATACGCAGAGGCTGGATACGGTTCTGCATGTCTATCCGAATCCTGAAAATCTTTCCGATCAGACCTTTGATTCTGGGAGAGAGGGTGATGACGAACATAATAGCATAGACAAGGTATTTAAGTCAGACGCTGAAGAAAGTAGTTTTACCGTCAATCAGGGTGGCAACTACATTGATTTGGACTGGCTCGACACAACCATATATGGAGGTGGACACACCTACGAGAAAGTTCAGGCAAAAGTAAGTATAGCAAGGTGTGTTATAGAGGTAAAAAGGTCCTTGATTCACCTATTCTTGCATGGCATGGACGGCAGGATAACCTTAGAATTATACAGATATAAAACAGACGAATACGGAGATATTACCGATTCTAAGGGTTTTATTAGAAAGTCGTTTAATTTACAATGGGAATGGGTGTCTTTCTTGAGCAACAGGCTGTACTTGAACATTGAAGACATAACCATTGAAACGGACGTTTTTTCTATCGCTTCTGCCGACGAAAAAGTAGGTGTTAATTTTGAGTTGGAATTGGACTATGATGGTTCCGATCCAATCAGTGTTGACTACTCCGTCGATATGGAGTTTAGCGGGTCTTTGATTCGCAATGTCGTAAGTAACTTCATGCTTACGGTTCCTCCTATTGGGTTTGACCTGAAAGACATAGCCGCTACTGATTCTGAGATTCAACTAATGATGGTTAGCGGGAAATGCGCTGGGAGAGCATTCACTGTAACCAACACAAGCCTCATTGAGAGCGACAATTCGTGGAAACTATCTCTGAAAAGGTCGCTCGACGACTCGCTGGCGCAATACTTCCCCAACTATGACTATCCGGTGGAGATAGGTGACAACTTTGTCATTCTCGGAATATCCATGCCAGAGGTGTATATCACAGCGGCTGAGAGCAGGCTTCTCGCGGCTGCACAGGCATATCTTGATATGTATTCGACAGAGATGTGGCAGTATGTTCCAGAGATAGACTCGAAGTTCATGGCCGAGAACGGGCGCATGATACTTCCAGCCCAGAACATGACACTTGTTGATGCGAACATCATTGATGGAGGTTCTGAGACTATCCTGGTTGACAGCGTTACGATAGATGAATCCGCAGCTGAGATTCCTTCGTTCAGAGTAACGCTGCGTGATAGAAAGAGAGGCACAAGCGGTCACTCTGGCGGTTCTTCAGCAGGGAATGCGGGAGGTGTTGTTGTGATTGGAGGTGGAGGTTCTTCATCAAGCGAGTGGTATAACATTAAGGCGACTAAGGACAGCAACGGCGACCTCGCTGCCATCATTGAGAACTACACTTCTGCTCTCGCCAACTCAAATAAATACAGAATGTTCCTTGTCCGCTGGAGAAAAGGGAGTGCGAAACCAAGGTATCACTCATGGCACGTACCGTTCTTCTCACACGCGGCAAGCGGATATAACAATATCGCCGAGGCCAACAGGTCGTGGCCTATCACAAGCAACGAGCAGGTGATGTTTGCCACAACAGGCGATGACTATACAGACGTGCTGCCGCTTCTGACCATCCAAAGGACTCATTATGACAATAAATATGTTTTCAAGAACACGCGGAACAGGAAGATGCGTTTTGGGTGCGCCATCTTCAAGAACACGGGGGTTGGGACGTATGGATGGCAGCGCGTTTCAAATATCGCTGAGTTTGAACTGTTCCTGCAAGACGATGGTACAAGGATGCTAAGTATTAGGAAATAATGGAATACCGTGGACACGCTTCACACCGCGCTTTCGTGAGCGGATTAACAGCGCCACTATCGTGGGCAGCAATCACTCGGTCGTGACCACGGTTTTTTGAATAACAAGGAGAGAAATAGATATGCAAGTAAGCAGTTACATTCCACGGATGTTGGAAAAGATTTCAGAGGTGGCACAACACCCAGTCGCATGGCTTGGTGGTGCCGGGTTATTTGTCATGGACGCCCTTGCGGGAGGGCGTATGATTATCTACATGGTCGTCATCGCATCTGCGGTGGATCTTCTTTGCGGGATAGGAGTGGCTATCAAGAGAAAGGGATTTGCCAGAAGCGAACTGATGCGGCTCACCGTAGAGAAGGTTCTCGTATATGGGTTCGTGCTCTTGGTATTCATGTGCACAGACCTTCTTATCGAGAAAGAGACTGGGTTCACGACAGACATCACGTCTGGGCTAATTGGCACCATCATAACACTCGCAGAGGCCGTTTCGTTCACGGCGTCGCTTCTCATTCTTTTCCCGAACAACGCATTCCTAAGAATGTTCCAGAAGATGCTGACCGGAGAGCTGGCAAGGAAACTCAACTGCGAAGAATCGGAAGTTGAGAAAATCTTGTCAAAGTCCAGAAGAGCAAAGAAACAGTCAAGGAACAAGAAGGGACAGTTTCAAAAGAAATCTGCATGAATAGGGACGAAATCATAAGGGAAGTAAAGCGGTTCTTTGATGTCACGGAGCTTGTCTGCGACCACACCTATGCGAAGTGGGGCGAGAAGTCCTGGCAGTTCTTGGACACCGACCTTCTTAACTGCCTGCTCATCATCCGCAGGGATATAATCAAGATGCCGCTGTACTGCAACGGAAAGTCAGCGCATCAAAGGGGCCTCCGCTGCAACAGGTGCGAATTGGTGAAGGGCAAGAACTTCGTGTACCTGTCCTCACACGTTCTCGGCAAGGCGTTGGATCTGACCTGCGGTGTCCCGTCGATGACGGCTGAGAAGATGCGGCAGCTCATCAAGCAGAACGCGGCTTTGCTTCCGTGCAATATCAGGATTGAGGGAGGGGTGAGCTGGCTTCATTTCGACGTGCTTCCCCAGTATGGCGTAAATCAGAAAGTGTATGAGTTCAAGGCATAATACGGTAGGCGGGAACAATCAGGACAATGGATGGATGGGCAAACTTCTGTTCATCTATGTGGCGGCTATGATTGTTTTGCTTTCGTGGCTGTTCTCCGGGTGTTCTCCGAAGGTGGTAGTTCAGAAGGAAACGGTTGTGGAGTACCGCGACCGGATTGTGGTTGACACCGCCACCGTGGAAATACCCGTCGAGGTTGAGAAGATTGTAACCCGTGACACCTTGTCACACCTTGAAAACAAGTACGCCAAGAGCGACGCGATGGTTAGCGGCGGAATGCTGCATCACTCATTGGAGAGCAAACCGCAAATCATCAAGGTGCCGGTTGAGGTACACGTGACAGACACGCTTTGTAAAGAGACTCAAATCATCGAGAAGGAGGTAAAGGTAGATAAACCCTTGTCTTTGTGGCAAAAGGCCAAAATCGGGGCGTTTTGGTGGCTTCTCTGGGCGGTTGTGCTTTTGCTTCTATGGACATTCAGGAAAATAATCTTCAAAATCATATAGCGATGAACAAGAAAATAAGGATAGGCAACGACATTGAGATAACATGGTCGCTGTTTGATGCGGACGAGCAGCCGTATATCGTCGAGGGCAGGGATGCCGCAGTGGAGCTGTTCGTGAACGGCAGCCGCGTCCGTATCGGCGAGTTCACGGCCACGGGGAACACGCTGCACTTCACATACTACGGAAAGGCGCAGAGGTTCCTCGGCCACTACGACCTGAAATACATCGAGAACGGCGGCAACGTCGGAATGGTTACATTCGACACGCACGATGCCTTCGAGTTGGTACAGCACTCTTGGCAGGCGGTGGATGCGGGCGAAACGCCTGAGACCATCCAGATTGAAGTCGTCACCATCAGTTCTGAGTTCGTGTCGAAGGTCGGCCCGCGTGGCTACTCCGCTTACGAGATTGCCGTACAGAACGGCTTTGTTGGTACGGAGGAGGAGTGGCTGGCTTCGCTGAAAGGCGAGCAGGGCGAACAGGGGCCGCAGGGAGAACAAGGCATACAGGGCGAGCGCGGACCGCAGGGGCCGCAGGGCGAGCGGGGTCCAGAAGGAGAGCAGGGCATGGAAGGCCCGGAAGGACCTCAAGGCCCCCCCGGAAGCGATGCGAGCGTGACGCAGCAGAACATTGAAAGGGCGCTGGGGTACGTGCCGGTAAGCCCGACAGCGTTGGCTGGCAAACTGGACAAGGCCGTGAACTATGAAGTGTATCCTGAATTTTCGCTCTATATTCCACTTAACGCAAATGCCAACCTTGCGGTATTCGAGGAGGAAGGCGGCATACCAACCCAGCCTATCTTCATAACGGTAGGAAACGATGACTACGGCATCTCTATCGTTGGCGAAAGAGAACTCGACATC
>Ga0310786_10001897_pt1 | contig 33068 bp, 30 predicted proteins | sample AusTroGonzalo_MG_FD_203881 | JGI IMG/M metagenome (GOLD analysis project Ga0310786, IMG submission 203881) | Bovine rumen microbial communities from tropical cattle in Woodstock, Queensland, Australia - Gonzalo_03 (v2) (version 2) | ecosystem: Host-associated > Mammals > Digestive system >... | reverse complement strand
TTTCTCATGGGGTACTGCTGTAAACGTACAGTCAATGGCATTCGGTAATATGGGTGATGACTGCGGTACAGGTGTTGCCTTCACACGTGACCCTGCTACAGGTGAGAAGAAGCTCATGGGTGAGTTCCTTACAAACGCACAGGGTGAGGACGTTGTTGCAGGTGTTCGTACTCCTATGCCTATCCAGCAGATGGCTGAGACATTCCCTGAGGCATTTGCTCAGTTCAAGGAAGTTTGCCAGACTCTCGAAAATCACTATCACGATATGCAGGATATGGAGTTCACTGTTGAGAACAAAAAGCTCTATATGCTCCAGACAAGAAACGGTAAGAGAACTGCACAGGCTGCTCTCAAGATCGCTTGTGACCTCGTTGATGAGGGCATGAAGACAGAGCAGGAAGCTGTTGCAATGATCGATCCAAGAAACCTCGATACACTTCTCCACCCACAGTTCGATACAAAGGCTCTCAAGGCTGCTACTCCTATCGGCAAGGGTCTCGGTGCTTCACCAGGAGCTGCTTGCGGTAAGATCGTATTCACAGCTGATGACGCTGTAGAGTGGGCTGCTAAGGGCGAGAAGGTTGTTCTTGTACGTCTTGAAACATCACCTGAAGATATCACAGGTATGAAGGCTGCTCAGGGTATCCTCACAGTTCGCGGCGGTATGACTTCACACGCTGCTGTTGTTGCTCGTGGTATGGGTGAGTGCTGCGTTTCAGGCTGCGGCGACATCAAGATGGACGAAGCTAACAAGAAGTTCGAGCTCGGCGGAAAGACCTTCAAGGAAGGCGACTACATCTCAATCGACGGTACAACAGGTAACATCTATGACGGCGTTATCGCTACAGTTGATGCTCAGATCGCTGGTGAGTTCGGCAGAATCATGGCTTGGGCTGATAAGTACAGAACTCTCAAGGTTAGAACAAATGCTGATACTCCTGCTGACGCTAAGAAGGCAAGAGAGCTCGGCGCAGAAGGTATCGGTCTCTGCCGTACAGAGCACATGTTCTTCGAGGCTGACAGAATCGCTGCTTTCCGTGAGATGATCTGCTCAGATACAGTTGAAGGAAGAGAAGCTGCACTCGCTAAGATCGAGCCAATGCAGCAGAGCGACTTTGAGGCTCTCTATGAGGCTCTCGAGGGCTGCCCGGTTACTATCCGTTTCCTGGATCCACCTCTCCACGAATTCGTTCCTACAGAAGAGGCTGACATCAAGCTTCTTGCTGAGTCACAGGGCAAGTCAGTTGAGGATATCAAGAATATCATCGCTTCACTCCACGAGTTCAACCCAATGATGGGTCACAGAGGATGCCGTCTTGCTGTAACATATCCTGAGATCGCTGCTATGCAGACAAAGGCTGTTATCAAGGCTGCTATCAATGTTAAGAAGAACCACCCAGACTGGAACGTTAAGCCTGAGATCATGATCCCACTCGTTGGCGATGTTAAGGAGCTCAAGTACGTTAAGAAGGTCGTTGTTGAGACTGCTGACGCTGTTATCGCTGAGGCTGGCGCAAACCTTGAGTATGAAGTTGGTACAATGATCGAGATCCCAAGAGCTGCTCTTACAGCTGACGAGATCGCTAAGAACGCTGACTTCTTCTGCTTCGGTACTAATGACCTTACACAGATGACATACGGCTTCTCACGTGACGATGCTGGTAAGTTCCTCGGTGCATACTACGATAAGAAGATCTTCGAGAACGATCCATTTGCTAAGCTCGACCAGACAGGTGTTGGTAAGCTCATGGAAATGGCTATCAAGCTCGGTAAGCCTGTAAATGCTAAGCTCCACTGCGGTATCTGCGGTGAGCACGGCGGTGATCCTACATCTGTTGAGTTCTGCCATAAGATCGGCCTCGACTATGTATCTTGCTCACCTTTCCGTGTTCCGATCGCTCGTCTCGCTGCTGCTCAGGCTGCTATCGCTGACAAGAAGTAATTCGGAAATATACTCGGATTGGCTATTTTACGCTGAATCTGGACGATGCTAAGAATTATCTCTATGCAAAGTCTACTAAGCGCAGAATACTCAATTGGCACGATATTCACGTTAATGTGTTTATCTGAATAAAAACAATGAGTCCTCACAGTTTCGGCTGTGAGGACTTTTTGTGTGTTGGAATAATGTAACAGTGATTGTAAGCCTTTGTATTATACTGTTGTAGAGGAAAAGCAAACCTGCGCACTATCTGGTTTTGGATAATATACAAACCTGCGTATTGTGGAATAGGAGTTTATGGTGCTACTTCGGATATGGTGAGTTTTTGTTGACGAAAAATGCAAACTCTGATATAATAAATAAAAAACACGCAAAGGAGCTGCAGTAATGGGGTATATCTTAGAGCTTCGCAAAGAATTAGGCAGCAGACCAATTATCATGGCAGGTGCGGGAGTACTGCTCCTGAACGATAACAACGAGATACTCCTCGGGAGACGTACAGACAACGGGTATTGGGACTATCCCGCGGGCTCAATGGAGCTTGGCGAAAGCTTCGAGGAGTGTGCACGCAGAGAGGTTCTTGAGGAAACGGGACTGACCTGCGGAAAGTTTGAATTCTTTATGGACTTATCAGGGGAGGATTCCTTCTACGAATATCCCAACGGTGACAAGGTCTATCTTGCTGTAATATTGTACATATGCCGTGATTTTTCGGGTGAGATGAGAGTGCAGGAGGACGAAGTCTATGAACAGAGATTTTTTTCCATAGATGAACTCCCGGAGAACATACCGCCGATGAAAATAAAGGCAAGGATATTTGAAAAAGTCAGAGCATATCTGAAAAAGAATGATGCATAAAGCCCTCACAGCTTCGGCTGCGGGGGCTTTTTTCGGCATTTTTCACAAAAATATAAAAAATTCAGTATTTCTGTTACATTTTGGCTTTCAAAAACGAATATATAAGTGAAAGCACTTAAACGGCAGCCAAATAAAAGTACTTAAAAATAAAAACAAAGGAGACAACAAAAATGAGAAAAGGATTTTTTCTTACTGTATTAACGACTGTATCACTTGGACTTATCGGCTGTCAGGCTGTAAATACCGCAAACAGCACTGCTATGAGCAATATGATGACTACCGAACCGACTTCCGCAGCATCTCAGGAAATGATCGTAGCCGCCGAGCCTATGAATAATATTTCAGCAGTTGAGAGCGATGATACAGCAGGCTGGAAAAGTGCTTATAAAAAGGTGCTTGACGATTTTATGAGCTCCGAAAGCTTCGGCGAAATGTCAACATGGGACTTGCAGGACATAGATAACGACGGCACTCCCGAGCTGCTTATATCAGAGAATCAGCAGCACATATCAGGCGTTATGTTCTACTATTACGATAATGGCAGCGCAGTTCCCGTACTCAATGATGACAGACAGATATTGCGCTACGGTGTTTACGGCGGAGTATTGATATGCCCCGAGGAAAGCCTTTTAGGCATCGCTGATATCAAGCAGGGGATAAACTATACCGTTATGCATAAGTACGAAAAACATGGCATATCATTTGTTCAGAGAACCTTTGAGAATTCGGGAGCTGTAGGAAAAGAAAATGTGACCTATATGGTGAATAATGACGCCGTCAGCGAAGAAGAATACGACAGTGCAGTCAACGAGTTCGAGGCAAAGAACTGGAAGGCTGTCGGCAATCAGTACAGATTTGACGACCTGTCTGTACTGGAATAACAAATGCTTTTATCAATCTCCTTAATAAATAAAGACGAACCCCCAACAGCATCAAGCTGTGGGGGTTCGTTCGTATGTCATCTGTATTTTCTCTCGGGGTGATTTTCGTAATATTCATTCTTATCGGCGTACATTCTCTCATCGGCAAGATGCATAGCATTGCGGATATCCTCGCCTTCGTTCACGATACACGTACCCACTGCAAAATGCACGTATTTTGTTGTTGCAGCCTGATCGCACAGCTGCTTTACTCTTGCTTCAAGTGCTTCTGCTCCCAGTCCGTCAGCTATGAGCATGAACTCATCTCCGCCTGCACGGTATACCTCGCCGTCATGGAATACTCCGCGAAGTATTGAAGCAGCACTTATCAGAAGCTGATCGCCTGCGATATGACCCTCCTCGTCATTTACCCGTTTGAGTCCGTTAAGGTCTGCAAATATAACAGAGTAGGGGTAATGCATTTTTCTCTTTCCCGATACTATCTCATCGACCGTATTGTTCATGGTATTTCGGTTCTTGACACCTGTGAGCATATCCATTGAGCTTAGTATCTCAAGCTTCTGCATAAGCTGATAATTTGCTATCTCTGAAGCTAAGAAGAATGTGGTGAGCTCAAGAGTCTCTTTTATTTTTACTGTGTTGTCAACATTGAAATTACCCACCCACATATATCCGAGTGTTTCACCGTTATACCTCAGCGGGAAAAATACGAGACTTTTCACATTTTCATGTATAAGCGAGTCTGCCCATACAGGATTGATCGAGCTGAGCCACTCCATATCACGCTGATCCTTTATTATTATACAGGTGCTGGCGCCGAGAGTTGAGTCCCATGTCTGAGTGATATCGAAGAAATCATCGTTTATCAGGTTAGACATAGGAGGCAGACCGCTGTCAGGAGCAAGTGCCTCGCAGAAAACATTGCAGCTGCGCGTGTCTTTGTTAACGAGAAGGATACAGCAATGCAACGAACCGCATATCTTGCGTATATCCTCCATGACCTCATTAAAGGTGTTATGTATATTATTTGAGCCGCGAAGCTTTATACAGGTCTTTAATACAGCCGAAGCCGTATCGGCAGACAGGCTTGATCTCTGCTCAAGGTCGGCATTTGGCGTTACTTCATAGGAATATATGCAGTAGCCGATATTTTCCTCATCTGACTCAAGAGGCAGCAGGAACATATTCAGCCACAGGCCCATTTGCGGCAGACTTACATATGAATGAAGAGGCTGTCCCAGAAAAGCACTTCTGTAGCAGAAGTCCTCAAAATTCTTATTCTGCGGCAGATACTCCTCGTAGGGTGAATTAGGTATAAAAGGGCGATGCATAACGTTCATCATATCCTCGCAATGTGCCCTGTTTCCTGCGGCAATACGGATATTTCCATAGCTTCCGTCAGGAAATTTTTCAACTGACATTACACAGGCCTTTGCCTTATAGCCGTTTATTAATCTATCAAACTCCATAGTACACGCTCCTTATCTGCAATATCTTTGTCTACATTGTATATTATATCATTTGTTATGTGGAAAGTCAATTGACTATCTTACTAAAAATTTTTGCGATATTGTTAATATTGAACGTGCAGATGCGGCAGTGATCTGCACTGCTGTGAAGCATTCCAGGTTATTCTGCGGCTGTTAGCAGTATTATGGTCTGTCCCAGACGCTATAGGTGTATTGATCATTCTTTCCGCCTGTGCGTGTCTGTAAGGTATAGAGCACATTTCCGTCCTTATCCAGTGCCTTGCCTGCGGTTATGTCGTTTTCACCTGAAGAGCACTTTTGGCAGTAGTAACCGTTCTTGTCAAGGGTAACTGTTTTTGTTACGCCGTTTGCTGTATACTCTATGGACTTGACTTCTCTGTCTGAGGCAAGGAAGCCTATACAGTTGACCTCTAAGGTGGTATTATCATAGAGTTCTACAGAAGTTCCGCTCAGTGTCCATACAGGCATATCATCGAGGGGGGAAAATCCACTGCTGTAATATTCCGGCATAAAGTTTAGGGGATAAAAACTTATAGCGTCTACAATACATAGCTTTTTATTGCCTGTGGAAGATGATGTGGCGATGATATACGCCTCTGCAAGTTTGCCGTCATCGCTTTTCACATCGCCAAGATAGATGTAATCGCTGTACATATTCTCCTTGACGTATTCCTTGACTACGCCCTTCATGGTGAAGCGGGCGCCGTCAACAAACCACCTAACACCTACAAAGACTCCTGCATATATAAAGGCAACAAGAAGAGCTATTTTCAGTATCAGCCAGCGTTTATGCTTTTTCAGGCGTTTGGCAGTCTTTACGTACTGCTTTGTATCGGGAGCCATATCCTCTGTTTGAGTTATCGTTGTCTGCTTCTGCATGGACTCCCATTCCTTTGCGCAATCGGCACATTCCGCTATATGCTCCTTGACGGCTTCGGTGCTTTTTTCCGAAGCTATACCGTCAATGCAAAGTGGCATAAGGTCTTTTATGACATCATGTTCATATTTCATAGCCGTACCTCTCTTTCAGTGTATTTCTCAGTTTTGTCATTGTTCTGTTGTATATTACCGCTGCCGTATTCGCGCGTATATCAAGCAGCTGTGCTATCTCCGCGTAGCTTATCTCGGAATATAAACGGTACTGCACCACCGACCGTGCAGGCTCATCGAGCTGTTCAATAAGCAAGCTTACACAACGCAGTATTTCGTGCTGTTCCGCGGTCTCCGCAAGAGAGGAGGGAGCAGGTATATCCTGCGTGATATTGCGCTGTCTTATCTCCTTGCGGACATATTTAGAATATGTATTCTTGGCTATCTGAAACAGCCATGTTCTCATGGAACATTCGCCCCGAAATCTGCTAAGTGAGAGAAAAGCCTGATAGAATGTTTCCTGTGTAAGCTCTTCGGCGGTGGGGATATCGAATGCAGTCAGACGGCACAGAAATCTGTACACATCAGGCTGAAATTTCCGAAATATACCTTCAAAAACATCCACAGGCATCACCTCCGTTTTACTGTAATGTTTGATCGATCTGTATATTAGTACCTGTTTTAAAAATATTATTACAGCACATTTCAAAAAAATTATAAGCCGTATCATGTGCTATTGTCAAGTAATGATTTTGACAACGGCTGTGGTACGTGCTATAATTAGAATAATACTTATGTAACAGATCTGAGGGTGATAGGAAATGAGTACATTTTGGGGGCTGATAAGACACAATATCGCAGCGGGGAATAAGGTGCAGTTCATATGGCTCGGAGCGATCCTGATTACAATGCTGATACTTGCTGTGCTTCATCATCGCTGGCGTTTTTATGATCAGAAACTGAAAAAGTGGCAGGATCTTTGTTTTATACCGCTTCTGATAACAATAGTCCATTATTGTATATATGTAAGGAGCACTAATTTTTTGGGAACCTATACGAATATGTATCTTATTGCAGTTCTCGCACTGTTGCTTGCACTGTGCGGAAGGGACAGGAAGGGTTACAGGATAGTAGCTTCCATAGTTGGGGTCATAACAGCGTTTTTGGGATTCTGGTGTTGCATGACTCCGCATAATACTCATAATTTTTCGGGAAAAAGCTATACTGAGTCCTTTCACGCGCTGGCGCAGGAAATGGACAGGTCTTATGTATTAAAGGAATGGAAAGAAGTCGATTTTTCTGCGCTTGAAGCGAAATATATGCCCATGGTAAAGGAAGCAGAGCAGGATAAAGACCCCGGAAAATTCGCGGACGCTGTGAAGATGTTCTGCTATGAGCTCCACGACGGGCATATTAGTGTGCATCGTAATTTCGATACTGATAAATATGTATCTGTATTCAGGCTGCATGAATACGGTCTTGCGATGATAGAGCTCGACAGCGGTGAAGTCATAGCTGTATGCACCACCGATGAGGTGAATAAGCTTGGTATCAATGACGGTACGGTAATTACAAGATGGAACGGTAAGCCTGTTTTGAAGGCAGTCGCAGAGGACGTACTCGACCGTGGTGAATCCGTAAAGGCAAATGCTGATCGTATAGCTGCTTTGTATCTTTCGGCTACGGGAGGAGATACGGTGGAAGTCTCGTTTCTTGACGAAAGCGGAAAGGAGCAGACGGTCACACTCCGTGATATTGGCGAAAACCATACCTTTACTGATGCTTATGATGCCTTTACTCAGGTACAGAAAACAGAACAGCCGAATTTCAGTACGAAAATGCTCAGCGACAAATGCGGCTATCTGACACTGAACGCTCAGACAACAGGTAACGGAATTCGTGATATGTTCAGTGAGTTCAGCAGCGGCAGCAACAAATGGTCTAAGGATATGTTCCGCAAAAAGCTGCAAGATCTCAAAGAGCAGGGAATGGAGTATCTTGTCATTGACCTGAGGTGCAATATGGGCGGCTGTGATGCACCTACAACAGCTCTCTGCGAGCTGCTCACCGATGATAAATGGTACGCTCAGGGACTCGGCATACGCAAGAAAGGGGAGTACATCAGTACAGCTGATTATTATATCAACGGAAGCGGTGAGTTTGCAGACCTGAAGATCGTTGCACTCACTAATCTTGAATGTATAAGTGGAGGCGATGCAGCTTCGCTGTATCTTTCAAAAATGCCTAATGTCACTCTTGCAGGTATTACTTCTCCTAACGGCAGTGGTCAGTACACAGGCGGATGCTGTGTGCTTTCCGATGAACTGGTCGGAGTTATGTATCCTACAGGGCTGACTCTCGATGAAAACGGTGAGCCTAAGATAGATCCCCGTGCAGATCGGGTAAGCCGAAATGGAGTAGAGGTGCGTATACCTCTGGACTATGATGCGGCAATGAAAATATTCCGCGATGGTCAGGACTATGAGCTGGATTGGGCAGTACATTACCTTGAAAATTGATTCAGGCATAAAAAAGGCGAACCCGAATGATCGGATTCGCCTTTAATTTATGCATTAACCGAGAACTACATTTATCTCGTTTACAGCAGCAAGCTTATCGGCAGGAACATAGTTGCCTGCAAGCTTTTCGCCGTTGAGAGTTATTTCCTTTACGCCGCTCTGAACGTGTGCGGAGTTGTCAATATTGATATTGAGCTTCTTGCCGCGGAAGTTCTTCTCGATCTTGAAGCCGTCCCACTTTGAAGGGATAGAAGGAGCGATAGTAAGACCGCCGAGGTCGGGGCGCATACCGCAGATACCTTCAACACAACCTACCATAACTGTTGAAGCTGTACCTGTGAGCCAGTGAACGTGTGAACGTCCCTCGTAAGGAGAAGCCTTTGACTCTGTGAACTGACCATGTACATACGGCTCCATAACACGTATTTCAGCCTTGTCGTTCATGGCAGCAGGTGAGCTTTCGAGGAAGTATTCAAATGCACGGTCGCCGTGGCCGAGGAGAGACTCGGCAAGTATGAGCCAGCCCTGAGACTGTGAGAAGATACCGCCGTTTTCCTTTGTATCAAGATTGAATACCTGCATGAGCGCACCCTTGAAGTGGTGGTACTTGTAAGGAGGTTCAAGGAGCTTAGCACCATAAGGTGTATTGAGTATATCATGAACGCTGTTCATAGCCTTTTCAGCCTGCTCATCGGAAGCAAAGCGTGAGATTACGCTCCAGCTCTGAGGATTGAGCCACATATTAGCCTCGGGATCCTTCTTTGCACCAACGATAACGCCGTTGTCACGGATTCCGCGGATAAATCTGTCCTCGTCCCAGCACTTTTCAAGTGCATCGCCGAGCTTCTTCTGAACGTCGTCAAGGTATGCGATGTAATCTGTATCGTTCTTGTCCTTAGCCATGTCGCGCATAACGTTCATAGCGTAGTAGAGCTGGAATGCCACGAATGTGGACTCGCCCTGTGCGCCGAGGCGGAGACAGTCGTTCCAGTCAGCGTGGAGACCTGCGGGCATATCGTGACTGCCGAGACGCTCCATAGAGAAGCGGATAGCATTCTTGAGATGCTCGTAAACAGTAGCCTTTCCGCCGCCCTCTTCTGCATATGTGATGACTTCGTCAAGGAAGCCCTTATTGCCGCTTTCGCCGAGGTACTTTACGATAGTCGGGAAGAGCCAGAGAGCATCATCGGCACGGTATGAAGGGTGTCCTGTTTCCTTTGCGTAAACGCTGTGCTCATCGTTCTCATCGGGGCAGGTCTCGTGGCCTGCATTGTGGTCGAATTTAACAAGTGGAAGACCGCCGCCGTTGCTTACCTGAGCGGAAAGCATGAAGCGTATCTTCTCGGCAGCCATCTCAGGGTCAAGGTGAATGATGCCCTGGATATCCTGAACTGTATCGCGGTAGCCGTAGCCGTTTCTGAGTCCGCAGTATACGAAAGAAGCTGCTCTTGACCATATGAAGGTGATGAAGCACTGGTAAGCGTTCCATACGTTTATCATGTTGTTGAATTCGGCAGAAGGAGTCTCAACCTTGAAGTTTGAGAGCTGACCGTGCCAGTAGTCCTTCAGCTGCTTAACTTCTGCATCTACCTTGCCTGCTGCCTTGTATTCATCGAGGATAGCAGCAGCCTCGGGGTCCTTGCGCTCGCCGAGAACGAAGATGAATTCCTTTGTCTCGCCGGGGGCAAGAGTGATATCGCTCTGGAGAGCACCGCAGGAGTTGGAGTTATAGTTCATAACGCCGCTGCACTTGCCGTTCTCAACAGCGATAGGATTGGAGAAAGTTCTGTAAGGTCCGATGAAGTCGCTGAGACTTCCGCAGCAGCCTGTAACTGGCTGACCGACCATACCGAAGAAACGCTCCTGACCGTTGTAGCCGTTCTCATCGAAGCCTGTGTTCTCGTTCATGTGCTGGAGGATACGGTTGCCGCCCTCAAAGCTTGTACGTGTGATGAACAGTGTGTACTGGAGGTTGACCTGATCCTGCTCATAGTTAGGCTCGTTTGTGAATTCTATAAAGCCGAATACAGAGAGCTTTCTCTCCTTTGAGGAGTTGTTTGTTACCTTTGCTCTCCATACTTCGTATGTCTTGCCGTAAGGAACATAGTATGTAGTTTCGGACTTGATATCTGCGTACTCAGCAGAAATGACTGTATAAGCCGTACCGTGGCGGCACTCGCTCTTATACTTGTCAAGGGGCTTGCCTACAGGCTGCCATGATGCCGACCAGTAATCTGCTGTGTCGTTATCTCTTATATAGATATAGCGTCCGGGGAGAGCCATATCGGAATTGAAGCGGAAACGTGAAAGTCTGCCGTTTGCGCCTGATTTTACGAAGCTGTAGCCTGCTGCGTTATTTGAGATCATAGCACCGTATTCGGGATCACCGAGATAGTTGGCCCAAGGTGCGGGGGTTGCGGGGTTAGTAATGACATATTCTTTGTTTTCAAGATCAAAATGTCCGTACTGCATAATACATTTCTCCTTCTCAGCTGCCATTGGACAGTGCTTTCCGCAGGCAGAAAATATCACAATAATTATACCATTAAAACCATGCTTTGACAAGGGGGTAAATATGAATACATCGTGAACATTCGCAAAAATTGACGATATTTTACTACAATTTGTAATATATTGTTATAATTACTCTAAATGTTATATCACTTTTCTGCCATACTTATACATTTTGTTTTAACACAGAACTGTTATGAACGTGAAAATGAAAGCTGTGCAGCTATAATTGCAAGGTATGCGGATAGTATTGATTTTTACCGAAACGTCGATTATAATAAAATCAGGATAAGCTTATCAAATGATATAAGGAGGCGGTCAAGGGGCAATGAAAATAAGATTACTTGTAAGTGATGAGCACTACGATGCAATAGCATCTGAACTGATAAAAAAGGGCATTGATATAGATGACAGCGCGGAGCTGATACTCTCGGAGAATAACGTTACTGTGTCGCATCTTATAGCGCGGCGGAATGACGAGATATACAGGCTTGAAACAGGAGATATCTCTCATATAGAGAGCTTTGCACATGATATTATTGCGCACTGCAGCGGTGAGGAGTACCGCCTTTCGGAACCGCTGAAACGCCTTGAGGAGATACTTGATCCAAAGGAGTTTATACGTGTGAGCAATTCTGTGATAGTGTCCGTGTCACATATAAAGAGCATACGTCCTGCATTGTCACAGAAATTTACACTGACCATGAAAAACGGTGCAAGAGTTGATGTTACGCGGACGTATTACTACATATTCAAGGAATTTTTAGGGATATAAGGAGGGAGAACATGAAAGCGGATTCAAATTTTATTTATGTAATGATCGGCTTCCTGCTGCTTATTGCGGCTATAATAGCTGTTGGATTTGCAATATACAAGTCAGCGTACACTCGAAGGGTAAACAAGAGGCTTGCGGAGGGCAGAGAAGCAAAAATAAAGCCAATGATGTCGCCTGTAAAATTTGTTATAGTGATTCTGGCAAGTGCAGTTGGTATAGTTCTTATACTTTGGGTCATACTTATACTGTTTTTTTCTGCAAAAATGAATATGGCACGTATGGATATGATATCTGCTCCACATACCCGATTAATGAACAGTGATCTCATAAAAAACTCGGTTATCGGAGAATACAGATTCGGAGATGAAATAAAGGGCTATACAAAGCATACTTTCAATGACAAGGATACCTGTATAGAGGTCTATACCTTAAATGAAGAGTATACCAGCGTATTTGCTCCTTTACTGATAACGGCTAAGTACACAGGCAGCAAACAGATAGTATTTTCTGATATAACTGTAGATTTCGAGCATCAGCATTTTTCACTTGGCTGGAACAATATGACAGACGAATTGGCGGCAATAGATACAGGTGGATACAAGGGAGATTTTACAATAAAATACAGCTTGGTTTTTGAAAATAACAAAGAAAGTGGAGAACGTCATGTTGATCTGCAAAAGAAGCTGGAGCTTACAGTCAACGAGTTCAGTCAGGTAACATTAGAAGAATAAAAGAGGGTTTAAAGGCGGCTGTATTCAGCCGCCTTTTAGTTTGCAAGATACAACCGTGTTATAAGGTTGTCCGACCGCTTTAGCTTGTCAATGTGACATTTGTCATTTTTTTAGTGACAAATGTCACTGCGAAAGTGACAAATGACACCTATACAAATGAAAAATAATGAGTATAATAAAAGCATAGGGTTGCGCAACACCTGAAATTAAGGCGAAAACACGAGAAAAATATCCCGTACATTATTTTTTTACTATTATTTATTTAAGGAGAGATTATTATGAAAACTACATTTAAGAGAATTATAACAGCAATAGCAGCGACAGCAATGTGTGCAGTACCAATGGTAAATGCAATGACAGCAAGCGCAGACGGTCCTGTAAAAAGAGCAAAGTCAGAATTAGAAATAAAGGTTGAAGAGCAGGCACAAAGAGCATGGTTACAGGAGCTCAGAGGATTAAAACTGTCTGATCGTGAAAGAGTAAAGATCGTAGGTGGAAAAGTAGGAACTTACATAGGGGATTATATTTCAATTGTTTCAGAATCAAACAGAATTACAGCAGTTACTGATTTAGGTACTACCGGTCTTATAACAGTAGATTACTTAATAACACATGGCGGCAGATATCCTGGTCACATTGAAATAAAGTGAGTATTACGCTTCAATAAACATTGATTTATAATAGGTATAGAGTTTTTATGAAATAATATAGGGGGAGCTCATTATGAAAATGACTTTCAAGAAGATGCTCATTTCCTTGGCAGCGGCTGTAATGTGTGCAGTCCCAATGACAAGTGCAATGACAGCAAGTGCAAAAGATCCGTATGGCACATATGTAACAAGAGAAGCGAAAACACAGGTTCGCGGAGCTAAGGTCAGGGATGCATCAAGGAGAACTTTCAAAGGCAATGTTAATTTAATAAAAGGTGTTAAAGGCACAAAGAGCAGCATCAGGCTTTATTAAACAACAGCTTATAACAGTTTTTAGGTTTATATGAAAAAATAAGGAGAGATTATTATGAAAAATACTATAAAGAAGATATTTGTTGCTTTAGCAGCGGCTGCAATGTGTGCAGTACCGATGGCAGGATCATTCTCGGCAAGTGCCGCAGACAGAATACTCAGCATAGACAAGGCGACTAAGTTAGAGCTTAACAAGGCTGACCTTACAAAGATCAATTCAGCATCTATATCTTATGAGCTTAAAGAAAAAATAGGCACATTAGATATAGATACAAAGATACCGATCGATCCTGCTAATCCTACTATCCAAGATCTTCCTCAAATAAGAGAAGTAAGATTTGCAGAACCTAATATTGGCATGATAAAACTTCCGCGTCCACTGTTGCCTCTTCCTGACCCAGTACCGATCGTACTTACATCACAGATAGTAGAAGAGGTATTCTCTTTATCATATTTAGACGGAAGATATACTGTAACAGTAGTCTGCGGTTATACCACTGATGGAAAGTATATCATGGAATACTGGCGCAGTGCAAGGAGAGTCAACGGAACATGGAAAGGTATTCTTGAAAAGAGAGTAACAGCTGTCGATCCTGCTGCTAATTCAACACTTGTAAGCAGAGTTACAAAGACTGAGTATTACCTTGGTTATAATTACTATGTATATAAAGAGATAACAGGCTATACAAAGGGTGGCAACTTTATCACAGAAGTATGGCGTCTTAATAATCAGGGCAAGTGGGTGCTTGAAAGCAGAAAGATCACAAAACCTGTGATAATACGTCCTTTAGCAGAATTAGAGCTTAAGCCCATCAACGAAGGCGTTTTAAGAGCAGCGAACTGATGTTCACAGATGATATCGATTGAGTTATAGAGTAAAAATATTAAAGGAGAGATTGTTATGAAAAATACTTTCAAGAAGATTTTCGCTGCTTTAGCAGCAACAGCAATATGTGCAGTACCAATGACAGGTGCTATGACAGCAAGTGCATCTGACATCAGCGGATTAAGGGCAAGTGCTCAGATCTACAGAGGTGATCTTGCTGAAATATTAATAAACGGCGAATCTATCGGCAGAGTTGAAGTAGGTGACATAGTTCCGCTCGTTAGTGCATCAATTGTCGGATATTCTGCATATGATGATCCCGGTGATTGGTGTGGAACACCATATCCGGGAAAGCGGCCAAGCTTAAAACGTAAAGGTCAGCTTGTTAGCGAAAAACTTGTGGCTGTATTAAACAAGGCTACCATAAGAGTGCGCGGCACCAGAGTTTCTGCTTCGCATTTTGTTTCTCAGAAGGGCTCAAACGGAACAATTATCGTTCGTAATCCGCTTACAAATCCTCCTATGATAACTGTGTTCGATGCTGACGGAAACATCATTTATAATGGAACTGAGGACGGTTATTACGGCGGTATTATCGGAGTTGTAGGCGGTATCGGCGGAATAAATATCGGTTCAAAAGTTGGTATCGCAGAAGCTTTGAATAAAGATTCTATAAAGGACAAGGTTGAGTTTTTAACACTGACAAGAGTGTAAAATAAGCTGAAAACCGATATAAGGATACGATTGTAAAAGAATACATTAATGATATAGGAAATATAACGGGATTTTATAATAGATGAAAAGCTCCTTTCAGTGCCGCCGCAGGCATGATGAGAGGGGCTTTTCTGCATCTCGGCAAAAATATCGGGAAAGGTCTTGACAAACAAAATCTTTTATGCTATAATCCGAATATAAGCTATGAGGAAGACAAGCAGAGTATTGCCAATGTCCGCAGAGAGCCGATGGTAGGTGTGAGTCGGCGATAAGCAGTGCTGTGTATCCCTTCTGAGCCGGAATGCTGAAAGTTATCAGTAAGCGTTCCCGTGAGTCTGCGTGAATGAATAGGGCTTGCTGGAGTCTGAAGTGGTGTTACGCAATAGCGGCACAATTTGAGTGGTACCGCGGGTTATCAGATTATGATACTCGTCTCAAAGTCTGGTTCTTTGAGACGGGTTTTTGTTTTTTCGGCAAAAGAACAGCGGCAGTATTTCTCGTCTCCGCTTCATTTTTCGGTAAATAATATTTAAAAAGGAGAGAACAGTATGAGCGATATGACCACATTACCCAATGCAGAGGAAAGAATAAAGGAGGTCGCTGAGAGAATTAGGCTCACACGTGAGTCTGTAGGCTTGTCGGCAAAGGAAATGGCTGATAAGATAGGCGTTTCTTCCTATGAGTATCTGGCTTATGAGGGCGGAGCTAAGGATTTCAGCTTCAGCTTCATATATAAATTCGCAAATGCCTGCGGAGTTGAGATAGCCGACCTTATGGAGGGCGAATCTCCGCATATCAAGAGTTTTGACATCACAAGAGCAGGCGAGGGACTTCCGATAGCAAGACGACAGGGACTCAGCTATCTCCGCCTTGCACCTAAGTTCCGCAATAAGATCGCAGAGCCATTCCTTGTTACTATCCCGTATGTTGACGAGGAATTCAGAGTGCCTCACCCCCATACACATGAGGGTCAGGAAATGGATATAGTCATCAGCGGACAGCTTAAAGTACGTGTAGGTGACAACATTGAGATACTTAACGAGGGCGACTCTATCTACTATGACAGCTCAGAGCCACATGACGAATGGGCAGTAGGCGGCAAGGAGTGTAAATTCTACGCTATAGTATGCGGAGTAAATCAGCCTCAGTACGCTATCTCACACCTTGAACCCGTTATACTTCCGGGTGTTACCAATTTCGACCTTGCACATGTACAGGACCCTGTTGCAGACAAGTTCGTAAAGCTTGAAACAGATACAATGGGTTCACTTACAGGCATAAGCTTCATCAATGAAGAGAAATTCAACTTCGGCTTTGATGTAGTTGACGCACTTGCAGCTAAATGTCCCGATAAGGAAGCACTTATCTACGTAGGCAATGATATGTCCGAGAGAAGATTTACCTTTGCCGATATGAAGAAGTATTCCAACATGACGGCAAATTACTTCCTTTCAAAGGGTATAAAGAAGGGCGACAGAGTAATGCTCGTCCTCAAAAGGCATTATCAGTTCTGGTTCTCTATCCTTGCACTTCACAAGATAGGAGCTATCGTTATCCCTGCAACAAACCAGCTTGTACAGCACGACTTTACATATCGCTTCAAGGCAGCAGGAGTAAAGGCTATAGTATGTACAGGTGACGGAGATGTTGCACATCAGGTAGACCTTGCAGAGGAAGAACTCGGAATAAAGCTCATCAAGATGATGGCTCACGGCGAGCGCGAGGGCTGGGAGGACTTCGACAAAGGGATGTCAGGCTTCAGCGATGTATTTGAACGTCCTACCGATCCCGAAAAGCTTTCCTGCGGCAGTGAACCGAACCTCATGTTCTTCACATCAGGTACTACAGGCTATCCTAAGATAGCTACACACTGTCATAAATACGCTCTCGGACACTTTATCACAGCCCGCTACTGGCATAACGTAGACCCTAACGGTATACACTTCACTATTTCCGATACAGGCTGGGGAAAAGCACTCTGGGGCAAGCTCTACGGACAGTGGCTCAGCGAGACCTGCGTATTTGTATATGACTTTGATCGCTTCGATGCAAACAAGATACTTCCTATGTTTGCAAAGTACAATATAACTACATTCTGCGCACCTCCTACAATGTATCGCTTCTTTATCAAGGAGGATCTTTCAAAATACGATCTTACTTCCATAAAGTATGCAACAGTTGCAGGTGAAGCTCTTAACCCCGAGGTATACAACCAGTTCCTCAAGGCTACGGGAGTGAAGCTCATGGAGGGCTTCGGACAGACCGAAACTACACTTTCTATCGGCAACTTCGTAGGTATGACCTGCCGTCCGGGCTCTATGGGCAAGCCAAGTGTGCTTTATGATGTGGATATCGTTGATCCTGACGGCAAGCCTGTAAAGACAGGTGAAACGGGCGAGATCGTTATCCGCACAGACAAGAACGTACCATGCGGACTCTTCCTCGGCTACTATAACGATGAAGAAAAGACCAAGGAAGCATGGAGCGACGGCATTTATCATACAGGCGATACTGCATGGAAGGACGAGGACGGCTATTTCTGGTACGTTGGACGTGTTGACGATGTTATCAAGTCATCGGGCTATCGTATCGGACCATTCGAGATCGAAAGCGTTATCATGGAGCTTCCATACGTGCTCGAATGCGGAGTAAGTGCTGCTCCTGACCCTGTAAGAGGTCAGGTCGTAAAGGCTTCAATCGTTCTTGTAAAGGGAACGGAAGGTACTGACGAGCTGAAGAAAGAGATACAGGACTATGTTAAGAAGCATACCGCTCCTTACAAGTATCCTCGTATAGTCGAGTTCAGAGATGAACTGCCAAAGACTATCAGCGGCAAGATCAGACGTGTTGAGCTCAAGGGCTGAGTTTGAGATTTAAGAACTAAGAACTAAGAGCTAAGATTTTAAAAGACGTTTCTGCGATTGTGGGAGCGTCTTTTTTAGTTATGGATTGTCTGCTTTTCGCTGAATTTATACTTTCAGGAAAAATCTGCGAAATTTTGAAAAAAATTCCGAAAAACACTTGATTTTTGCGAAAAACCGTGGTATAATACTTTATGATGATAGTAAACCCAAAGACCGGAACCTTCCGGTCTTTAGTATTTATATCGAAACTTTAACTTTATAGAGAAAGGAGATGCCCGAAATATCGGGAAAAACTGCCTATGAAATTCAAAAAATTCGGCGGTACGGAACAAAAGGTATACGAGCTTATCAAGCCCATAACCGATGAGCTGGGCTACTACCTCTGGGACATCTGCTATGAAAAGGAAGGCGCAATGTGGTACCTGAGAGTCTTTATAGATCAGGACGAGGGGATAACCATTGCGGACTGTGAGCGTGCAAATGCTCCCATAAGTGATATCCTTGACGAAAAAGACCCTATTCCTCAGAGCTATATGCTTGAAGTAGGCTCGGCAGGTCTGGAGCGCGAGCTCGTAAAAGAGGAGCACTTTGAGGTCTGTCAGGGTGATACAGTTAAGATACGTTTCATAAGAGCTGTAGACGGCGAAAAGGAAATAATCGCTCAGCTTGCGGGCGCAGATAAAGAGGGTGTTACCGTGACCCTCGAAAGCGGTGAGGAAAAGAAATATCCTCTCGCAGATATTGCTTTTGTAAAGCTTTATCTTGATTTCTGAAATGCAAAAAAACAAAATATAATATATTGGAGGAATTTACAGACATGAACATGAATAAGGACTTTTTCAAGGCACTTGAGGCTCTTGGCGAAGAAAACAGTGTGGAGACAGAGCTGCTTATCGAAAAGGTAAAGTCAGCTATGCTCAAGGCAGCAAGAAGAGCTTATCCGCACAGCGAAGAGAGGATCACAGTTGAGATCGACCCTAAAACGAAGAAGTTCGAAATGTATATCAGACAGGATATCATCGACGATGAGCCTATCGACGAGAATGAGGTAAATATAGACGTTGCAAGAACTATGGATCCCAATGCTATGGTGGGCGGCACTATAATGAAGGAGCTTGACATCTCCAAGCTCGGCAGAATGGCTGCACTTTCTGCAAAGCAGTCCATCAAGGGTGATCTCAGAGAGATCAACCGCGAGCAGATGCTCAGCAAGTTCGAGCAGAAGGAGCATGAATGTATCACCGCAAAGGTATCACAGGTCGAGCCAGGACGCGGAACAGTCACTGTTGTTTATGACGGAACAGAGCTCTATCTCTTCCGCAACGAGCAGATACCCGGTGAGAACCTTGAAGAGGGCAAGTCCGTAAAGGTATACATCACAGGTATCATCGGCAAGAACAAGAAGCCTGTCGTAAAGATCTCACGTACTCACAAGGACCTCGTAAAGAGACTTTTCGAGCAGGAAGTTCCCGAGATATATGACGGCACAGTTGAAGTAAAGTCTATCTCCCGTGAGGCTGGTTCAAGAACTAAGATCGCTGTATGGTCAAAGGACGAGAACGTTGACGCAGTAGGTGCTTGCATCGGTCCTAAGCGTTCAAGAATAACTGCTGTTGTAAACGAACTCAGCGGTGAGAAGATAGACATTATCCCATGGAGCGAGGTGCCCGAGGAATTCATCGCAAGAGCTCTTGCTCCTGCCGAGGTGCTCAAGACAGTTATAATCTCCATGGAAGAAAAGGTATGCACAGTTGTAGTTCCGAATAATCAGCTCTCACTTGCTATCGGCAACAAGGGTCAGAACGCTAAGCTGGCTGCAAAGCTCACAGGTTTCAAGATCGACATCAAGCCTCAGTTTGACAATGTAACAGGTGAAGAGGCTCCCGAAATGAGCCCCGATTTCGTTGCTCCGGTATTTGAGTCTGCTCCTGTCGAAACAGAGGAGAGTGTTCCTGCTGATGAGGAAGAGGCAAAGGCTGAGGAGGCAGTTGAAGAGACAGCCGAGGAAGCTGCCGAAGCTCCTGCTGCCGATGAGGAATAATTATGAAGCCTAAAAAGACACCTATGAGAATGTGTCTCGGCTGCGGAGAGATGAAGCCCAAAAAAGAGCTTATACGTGTGGTGAAGTCTCCCGAGGGCGAGATAAGTCTTGACTTCAAGGGCAAGGCGGCAGGCAGAGGTGCTTATATCTGCCGAAGCACGGATTGTCTGGAAATGGCAAGAAAGGCAAGAAGATTTGAAAGATCCTTCTCATGCAAGATAGAAGAAAGCGTTTATGAGGTGATGATGAATGAGCTCAGAGAAGAGCCGCAGGACAGCTAATCTTCTCGGTATCTGTATCAGAGCGGGCAAGACAGTCAAGGGCTTCGACAGTGCAGTCGAGGCAGTGAAAAACGGTTTGGCTTTCTGCTTGCTTACCGCTTCTGACGCTTCCGAAAAGACCGTTAAGGAAGTTAAATTCTACTGTGAAAAATACGGTGTGAAGGCTTTTATGACCGAAATGAGCAAAGCCGATATCGGCAGGCTCTGCGGCAAGGAAACAGCCGTTATGGCAGTAACAGACAAGGGTTTCGCAGACGGTTTTGAGAGGATAATATCTGATTGACCGCAGTGATGCGTTGATATAGATACGTATATATAATACTGCCGTACATATGCGGCATAGACAAATTGGAGGTAATCAGGCCTATGGCAAAAAAAATAAAGTTAAGCGACGCTGCAAAGGATATAAACATCCCTGCACAGGAATTGATCGACTTTTTCGCAGAAAAGGGCGATAATAAAAAGAAAACGGGTTCTTCTCTTTCAGAGGAGGAAATGAATTCGGTGCTCGAGCATTACACAAAAGAACGTTATTCCGTAAGCTCACTGAATGATTATTTCAACTCAAAGAATGATCCAAAGCCTGTCAGGGAAGAAGCTGCAAAGGAAGAGAAAAAGTCTACAGCTGCTAAGAAGCCTGCTGAGAAAAAGAACACTGAAGAGCCTAAAAAGGAAGAGAAGAAGGTTGCAGCCAAAGCTGCTCCCGCTCCCGCAAAGAAGGAGGAAAAGCCGGCTGAACCCAAGAAGGAGGAAAAGCCTCAGGCTGCTCCCGTAAAGAAGGCTGAGCCCGAGAAAAAGGAGGCTGCTCCTGTTGTGAAGGAAGAGTCTAAGAAGGAAATTAAACCCGAGCCGAAGCAGGAGGCTAAGTCCGAGCCCAAGCAGGAGGTCAAGCCGGAGCTGAAACAGGAAACTAAGCCCGAGCCAAAGGTAGAGCCTGTAAAGACTGAGGAAAAGCCTGCCGAGCCAAAGAAGGAAGAAAAGGCTCAGGAGAAGCCCAAGGAAGCTGAGAAGCCTGCTGTTCACAACCATGATAAGAAGAAGGACAAGAAGAAGGAGCAGGCAAAGGCTCAGGACAGAGGCGAGAGAACCAAGTTCAACGCTGCATTCAGTTCTGAAACAGCACAGACTTCTACACAGAGAAGAACTGTAGATACAAGAGGAAGCTACGTTGATCTCGACAAGTATAACGAGAGATACGACCAGATGGCTACCTCAAACAAGCATAAGAACGACAACTATTCTTCAAAGAAGCAGAAGATAAACCAGAAGTCAGCTCAGAGAAACCGTCAGCAGTTCTCAAAGAAGGAGAGCGAGGCTGAGAAGCTCAAGAGACTGGAGCTCGAAAGAGCAAGAAAGCAGCAGCTCAAGGTACTTATCCCTGATAATATCACCGTAGGTGAGCTTGCTACACGTCTCAAGGCTACTGCTACAGATGTTATCAAGCAGCTCATGAAGCTGGGCGTTATGGCTTCAATAAATCAGGAGATAGACTTCGATACAGCTGCTCTCGTTGCTGACGAGATGGGCGCAAAGGTAGAAAAAGAGGTCATCGTTACTATCGAGGAGCGTCTTATCGACGATACCGATGATGACGATACAAACCTCCAGCCGCGCTGCCCTGTTGTAGTTGTTATGGGTCACGTTGACCATGGTAAGACATCTATCCTCGACCGCATCAGAGATGCTCATGTTGCCGCAGGCGAGGCAGGCGGTATCACACAGCATATCGGTGCTTATCAGGTAAATATCAACGGACAGGACATCACCTTCCTTGATACTCCGGGACATGAGGCTTTCACCTCAATGCGTGCAAGAGGTGCTAATATCACCGATATAGCTATCCTCGTTGTTGCTGCTGATGACGGTATCATGCCGCAGACAGTTGAGTCTATCAACCATGCAAAGGCAGCAGGTGTATCCATTATCGTTGCCATCAACAAAATGGATAAGGAGGGTGCTAACCCCGACCGTATCAAGGAAGAACTCACAAAGTACGACCTCGTTTGCGAGGACTGGGGCGGAGACGTTATCTGTGTTCCTGTATCTGCTAAGACAGGTGATGGAATTGATGAGCTCCTCGAAAATGTACTCCTCGTTGCTGAGGTAAAGGAGCTGAAGGCTAATCCTGACAGACTTGCAAAGGGTACTGTTATTGAGGCTCGTCTTGACAAGGGCAGAGGTCCTATCGCTACACTCCTCGTACAGAACGGTACACTCAGACAGGGAGATGTTCTTATCGCAGGTACTGCTGTAGGCCGTGTAAGAGTTATGACAAACGACAAGGGCAGAACCGTAAAGGAAGCAGGTCCTTCTGTTCCTGTTGAGATAACAGGTCTTGCAGAGGTGCCGAGTGCAGGTGATATCTTCAACGCTGTTGAGGACGAAAGACTTGCAAGAGAGCTCGTTGAGCAGAGAAAGCATGAGCAGAAGCAGGAGCAGTTCAATGCTTACCGCAAGGTAACTCTTGATAACCTGTTCAGCCAGATCGCAGAGGGAGAGATCAAGGAGCTCCCGATCGTTGTAAAGGCTGACGTTCAGGGCTCTGTTGAAGCTGTAAAGCAGTCTCTCGAAAAGCTTTCCAACAATGAGGTAAGAGTAAGAGTTATCCACGGTGCAGTTGGTGCTGTCAAGGAGAGCGACGTTATGCTGGCTGCTGCTTCAAATGCTATCATTGTCGGCTTCAATGTAAGACCCGATCCTGTTGCAGCAGAGAATGCTGTCCGTGACGGTGTTGATATCAGACTCTATCGTATCATCTATGATGCTATCGAGGAGATAACCACTGCTATGAAGGGTATGCTCGCTCCTAAGACACGTGAGGTAGAGCAGGGACGTGTTGAGGTAAGACAGGTATACAAGATATCCAACGTTGGTATGGTAGCAGGAAGCTATGTACTCAGCGGCAAGGTAACAAGAGGAAGTCAGGTGCGTGTAGTACGTGACGGAATTATCATCGCAGATGATAAGATCTCAGGTCTGAAGCGTTTCAAGGACGACGCTAAGGAGGTAGCAGAGGGCTACGAGTGCGGTATAAGTCTCGAAAAGTTCAGCGACGTTAAGGAAGGCGATATCTTCGAGGCCTATATCGTTGAGGAATACCGCGAAGACTAAGTATTACAATATTCTCATCAATGATAAAGGGGGAATTTCTCATGGATAACAGCAGAATGAGTACGGCAGATATGCTGCAATACTGCAATGAGGCACTGGCGTGGGACGATTTCGGACCTATCGACATTTTCTTCTTTGAATCGGTAAAGAAGATACTTCTCGGCCAGTGCAGCGCGATAGAAGCACCGGAGCCGTATACAGACGATCTGATGGGCATCGAGCGTCCTGTCAGTGATGTGGAGCTTGAACCCGAGTATGGCAATTATGCTGATATATATTACAGTGAAGAGGGAGACGAGGAGATACCCGATTACAGCCGCAGTGACGAAGATGAGGCTTTTTCTGCGGATATATTCGGAGACGGCTTCTTCTCCGAGCCCGAGCAGGCAGCTGAGGATGCAGCTGCCGAGGCTGAAGCAGATGAGTATGTACCCGAAGCTGAGTCGGAGCATGAAGCTGAACAGGCAGCAGCCGAGGAAAACAAGGCTGAAGATAAGCCTGTGAAGAAGCAGAGCAAAAAGACGGCAGGTAAGGGCAAAAAGAAGGCTGCCAAGGCTGCCGACTCCGATAAGCATGAAGAGAAAAAAGAGGGCGGTTTCACCGTCAGCTTATGACACGAGGAAGGAATACCATGCCTAATTTCAAGAACAGCCGTATGGCTGAAGATATAAAAAGGGAAATGACAGCAATTCTCAGGGAGCTTAAAGATCCGAGGATCGACAAGATGCTCACTGTCGTAATAGCTGATCTTTCAGGCGATATGTCAAGCTGTAAGATATATGTATCCAGCTTTGAGGGCATCGAAAGATCAAAGCAGTCTGTTGAGGGACTGAAAAGTGCGGCAGGATTTATAAAGAGAGAGCTTTTCCACAGGCTTAAAATGCGGAAGGCTCCCGATCTTACCTTTATTGCCGACAATTCTATCGAAAGAAGTGCGGAGATAAGCAAAAAGCTCCATGATTTGCTGTAAGGAGGATCACTATGTTCATCGGTTTCAGTGAGGCTGAGCTCTTTCTCAGAAACTGCGAGGACGCAGTTATCATCACTCACCGTAATCCTGACGGTGACTGCATAGGTGCAGGCTTTGGCTTGAAGGATATCCTTGCACAGCTCGGTATCCGCAGCAGAGTCGTGTGCCATGACGGCTTCCCTTCGCCCCGTTATGATTTTCTTACAAGCGAGGGTGCAGGAGAAGAGTTTGAGCCTAAGACAATTATAGCAGTGGATATTGCCGATGAGAACCTTATGGGCGACTATAAGGATATCTACGGCGGAAAGGTGCAGCTCTGCATCGACCACCATATCTCCAATAAAAACTATGCGGAGAAAACTCTGCTCCGCAGCGATGCTACTGCTGCCTGCGAGATCATATACGATCTTGCACAGTATATGGGTGTAAAAATAACAAAGCACTGTGCTGTATGCCTTTATACGGGCATTGCTACAGACTCCGGCTGCTTCAAGTACGACTGTACTACTCCTCGTGCTCACGAGATAGCAGCAGAGATGATGCGCAGCTATGATATCAATTTCGCAAGGATAAACCGTTATATGTTCGATGTGAAGTCTATGGGCAGACTGAAGCTTGAAGCAAAGGTCAACGAGCTCATGGAATACTGCCTCGGCGGAAAGCTTGCAATCGCAGCTGTCACACAGGACATGATGAAGGCTATGAACGTTTCCATGGAGGAGCTTGAGGGCTTCGCTCCCCTGACTATACAGCTTCAGGAGACAGAGGTCGGTATCCTTATGCGTGAGCGTGAGGACGGAGTATTCAAGTGCTCATTCCGCTCTGCTAATGATGTGAACGTTTCGGCTATATGCCAGATGATAGGCGGCGGCGGTCATGCAAAGGCAGCAGGCTGTACTATCGACGGTCCTCTTGAAGAGGCTAAGAAGTATCTCATCAGTGCTGTTGAAGGGGCACTCAGCAAATGAACGGTATTCTCTGCGTAAATAAACCACAGGACTTTACTTCATTCGATGTTGTTGCTAAATTACGCGGCATACTACAGATGAAGCGATTGGGACACGGTGGTACTCTTGACCCTATGGCAACGGGAGTGCTGCCTGTATTCGTAGGAAATGCCACGAAAGCCTGCGATATAATGCCCGATAATACCAAAAGCTACCGTGCGGGATTCCGCTTGGGAGCGGTGTCGGATACGCAGGATATCTGGGGCGAGGTCAGCGAAAAGTCGGACATGGCAGTTGAAAGAGCTGCTGTGGAGGCTGTTATTCCCGAATTTACGGGGAAGATCATGCAGCTTCCGCCTATGTATTCGGCTGTACAGGTGGGTGGAAAACGCCTTTATGACCTTGCGAGACAGGGAATAGAAGTCGAGCGTGAGGCTCGTGAAATAGAAGTATCCGAGCTTGTACTGGAGGAATATGACAGCAATACCCGTGAGGGAGTATTGTCGATCGCCTGCGGCAAGGGTACTTATATAAGAACTATAATCAGCGATATCGGTGAAAGGCTGGGCTGCGGAGGGATAATGACCTCTCTTGTGAGGACATCCTCCGGCGGATTCGGTCTTGATGAATGTTTTACTCTTGAAGAGATACAGAAGGCAAGGGACGAGGACAGGCTTGAAGAGCTTATCCTGCCTATCGAAAGAGTCTTTGAGACACTGCCCAAGCTCAGACTTGGTGAGGCTCAGACAAGAATGTACAGAAACGGCGTAAAGCTTGATCTTTCAAGGCTCCGCAATGTACGTGATGACGCGGACTGCTACGGAGTCTACGGCTTTGACGGAGGCTTTATCGGTACTGCCTTTGCTGACCGCGAGGACGGTATCCTTCGTGTCGGAAAGAACTTAGGGTGACGGAATGACGAATAAAAGAACGGCTGTTGCCTTAGGACTTTTTGACGGTGTACACTTAGGTCACAGGGCTGTTATAGCTGCGGCTATGGCTCAGCGTGAAAACGGTCTTTCGGCTTCGGTATTCACCTTTGAGCCTGAGTGCGCCCTGAAAAAAACAGGCGGCTCTTCGGGCTATATCTACACAAGGACGGAAAAGGAGATACTCCTTTATGATCAGATAGGCGTGGACGATATCATAAGTCCGCGTTTTGAGAGCCTTTGCGGTCTCAGCGGTGAAGAATTCGCGGAGGAGATACTATGCAGACAGCTTCGTGCTGCTCATGTGTGCTGCGGTGATGATTTTAAATTCGGAAAAAGCGCTGCCTGCGGAGCGCAGGAGCTTATCCGCTTCGGAAAGCGTTTCGGCTTTGAGGTAGAGGTTGTAGGCGCAGTTGAATACAATGGGAGCATCGTATCATCGAGCCGAATAAGAGAGCTACTGCTCGGCGGTGATATTGCTGCCGCGAATGAGCTGCTTGGCTCTGCGTACTTCATTAGCGCAACGGTAACGGACGGCAATCATATCGGCAGGACTATTGACTTTCCCACTATCAATCAGGATTTTGCGGAAGGACAGCTTGTGCCGGGATACGGCGTGTATTCTACCTTCACCAATGTGGGCGGAAGGGTACTGCCTTCGGTGACGAATGTGGGCGTAAAGCCTACTATAGAGGGTGTCCGCAGACCTCTTGCGGAGACTCATATCATCGGCTACAATGGTGATCTTTACGGAAAAAACGTAGATGTAAGCTTTAAGAGCTTTATCCGTCCCGAAATGAAATTCAGCTCTCTTGACGAACTGAAAGCACAGATAAATGCCGATATACAGGCAGTTGCCAATATCTCCTGAAAAATTCGCACTGCTTTCATTTTGCTATCACAAAGAAGTATTACTATGGATATTGCTGAAAATGCGGCTCATTCTGCCGTGAAACCTCTGAATTATTATAATAAGGAGTGTAAAACCCAATGATAGAGGTCAAAAACCTTACTAAAAAGTACGGCTCCAAAACAGCTGTAAACAATATCAGCTTCAAGGTCGAAAAGGGTGAGATACTCGGCTTCCTCGGACCTAACGGTGCGGGCAAGTCAACGACCATGAATATGCTGACAGGATATATATCGTCTACTTCGGGAGAGATACTCATTGACGGTACGGATATTCTCGAAGAGCCTAAGAAGGCTAAGGCCAAGATAGGCTATCTTCCTGAAATACCGCCGCTTTATGTGGATATGACCGTTGATGCTTACCTCAATTTCATGTACGATCTCAAAAAGTGCAAGCTCCCGAGAAAGGCTCATTTAAAAGATATCTGTGCCCGCTGTATGCTCACTGATGTAAGGCACAGAATCATCAAGAACCTGTCAAAGGGCTATCGTCAGAGAGTAGGCCTTGCGCAGGCTCTTATCAACAGACCTCCCGTGCTCATTCTTGACGAGCCGACCGTTGGTCTTGACCCAAGCCAGATAATCGAGATAAGAACACTTATCAAGAAGCTTGGCAAAACACATACCGTTATCCTTTCGTCTCATATCCTTCCCGAGATACAGGCTGTCTGTGACAGGATCATCATTATCAACAAGGGTGAGGTCGCTGCGGACGGAACTGCGGACGAGATCGCAAAGAATATAACAAACGAGCACAAAATGGTGCTTCGTATAGAAGGACCTACACATACTCCCGAGGATAAGCGCGAGATAGCAGATGCTATCAGGACTGTCAGCGGAGTAAAATATGTCCGCGCTGATATGGAGCGTGAAAAGGGCATCTACGATTACGATGTTGAAACAGACGGTAAGACAGATGTGCGCCGCGCTATCAATAAGCTTTGTGCAGAAAAAGGCTGGAATATCCTTATGCTTCAGCTCTCAGACCTTACTCTCGAGGATATATTCCTCAAGATCACTATGGGCGAGGGTATAAGCAAGCAGGATGACAATAACAGCGACAGTTCCAAGCCAAAGATCGCTATAAAAAGAACTCAGAACGGCAAGCTGAAGGCTGTTCAGGAGAGCGATGAAAAGACGGAAAATGATGCTTCTCAGGAGAAAAAAAACGAGGAAAGCAAGAATAATGACGGAGGTGAGGAATAATGTCTGCTATTTACAGGCGCGAAATGGGCGCATTCTTTACATCGGGCATAGCTTATGTATTTCTTGCTGTGTTCTGGCTGGTATCGGGTATATTCTTCTTTACGGGCACTATAATGTCAAACACAACGAATGTAGCAGGTATGTTCGGTTCTATGTTCCTTGTTGTGCTTTGTCTTATCCCTGTACTCACTATGAAGCTTCTCAGTGAGGAAAAGAAAAACAAGACAGATCAGGGGCTTCTCACAGCTCCAATAAGTCTGTGGGATATTGTTCTCGGAAAATACTTTGCGGCGCTTACGCTGTATATAATCGCCGAGTCCATTGTATTCGTATACGCTTTTATTCTTAATTATCTGGGTAAAGTTGCGTGGACTCCTCTTTTCGGCAACTATTTTGCTATGCTTTTCCTCGGTGCAGCTTTTATAGCTGTGGGATTATTCGTATCCTCACTTACCGAGAACCAGATGGCTTCTGCTGTTGTAAGCCTTGTTATTCTCTTCGTTATGTATCTTTCGGAGATGCTGGTAGCAAGCTTTGAAAACGGAAACCGTTTCAAGAGGGTCGTATATAAGGTAGTTACTTCATTAGCCTTCTATTCAAGATACATTGAATTCACAAGAGGAATATTCAGTCTCACCAGTATATTATTCTTCATCAGCGTTGCTTTCCTCTTCAATTTCTTCACCGTAAAGGTGCTTGAGAAGAGACGCTGGAGCTGAGCTATATGAAAGGAAGGTTTTGATTACAGATGAGTATAAAAGATACTGATGAGTCAAAGGTAAACGGAACAGACACCGGTGTCAAGGCTTCAAATAAAAATCACAAAAAGCTTAAATACGGTGCTATGTTCTATATTATCATTGCTCTCGTTGTTGCTATAGTTGTGGTGCTGAATATAATGGCATCCATGATGTCTGAGCGCAAGCCTATGAAGTTCGATATCACTCCCGATAACAGATACGAGCTTACAGAGCAGTCGATAGACGCAATGAAATCGCTCAAAAAGGACGTTGATATCGTTGTTACCTGCGAAAGAGACTATTTTGAACAGCTTGGCAACTACTGGGAAAGATCATATGCACAGCAGGGTATCATACTGGATATCCCGTTTGAGATCATACCCGAGCTCCTTGATAAATACTCGGTATATGCCGCACAGGGAGAGGGCAGTGTTAATGTAAAATATGTGGATATGGACAGGGATCCCGATATCATAAACAAGTATAAGGCACACTATGACGGTGATATAGCGCATAATAACATGATCATTTCGTCAGGTGAAAGAGTTGAAGTGCTTTCCGAGACAGATCTGATGAATATGCTTGCTTCCGATCAGTCAACAATGAGCTTTACATTTGTTGGTGAAAGCAAACTTACATCTGCTATATTGAATGTAACAGATGCTCACCCCGTAAAGGTAGCTTTTGTTCATACTATGAATGGTGCTACTGTATATAATGCTGATACCTATACACAGGTAATAGCTGCTTTTGAGAGTATGCTGCTTTCAAAGAACGGCTATGACTGTACAGATATAGACATCGCAACAGATGAACTCGATCCTGCTCTGTATGAGATGGTAGTTGTCTATGCTCCTTCCGTTGACTTTACAGAGCCTATCATCAACAAGCTTGATGATTTCCTTAAAAACGACGGAAAATATGACAGAAGCATGATCTATGTCCCTGATTATTCATCGACAGATCTTACTAATATCAGTGCATTCCTTGCTGACTGGAGCATAAAGGTAGAGGATAATCTTATAATTGATGAGAAGAACGCTGAAATGACAGCTGCTTCTATCATGCTGAATGTTAATGACTCCGAATCTGTCGGCAAGCTCCCGAATGAGAAGCTTCCTATCATTGCTCCTCTTTCAAGAGAGATCACAATGATATCAAAGAAGAATGAGGACGTTGTAAAGGAGGTCCTCAAATCCTGCGATGAGTCCTATACAGTTGATCTGAAGGATATGCAGACACCTACAGGTGAGGCAGGCGCAAGAGCAGTCGTAATGCTTTCACAGAAACAGCGCACAGAGCAGATAAAGACAGTTACAAGCAGCCTTCTTGTTATCGGAAGCTCTGCAATGACAAACGGCACCTATCTCACACAGAGCTCGGCATACAATAACGGCAGCGTTATCCTTAATATCATTAATACGATGACGGGCAAGGGAACAGGTGTTATAGTTCCTGATAAGGCTTTACAGCAGTCATTTATCTCTGTGACTACAAAGGAAGCAAAAGTGATACGGTTACTCGTTGTATGGGTGATACCGTTCATCGTTGCTGCTATAGGTGTTATCGTACTTTTAAGGAGACGAAATAAATGAAAAAACAAGCAAAAGGTATTATCGCTCTCAGTGCAGTCCTTGCGGCTATGCTGGGAGGCGGATATGCCTTCTTCAAGCTCAATCCCGAAGAAGGAAAGGGCGGAGACAGCAATACATCCACGACCATGGAGCTTCTTGCTACTCAGGCTGTGGGACAGGGTACTGTCCTCGTAAGTGACAACGGTGAAGCGGCAGATGTAAAGACGATCGAGGTAAAAAACAGCGAGGGCACTCTGAAGGTGGTAATTCAGGACGAATCAACAGAGGAAAAGGCTGCTGTTTATACCCTTGAAGGCTATGAGGATATGAATGTTGACAATTCCATGGTCGGCACCCTTGTCAATAACGGAAACGGCATACAGGCACAGTCTCTTGTTGCAGAGGGCTGTACTGATCTTGGCAAATACGGACTTGACAAACCCGCCGCAGAGGTAGAATTCACCTATAAATCAGGTACTAAGGTAAAGTTCTTTGTAGGCGATGCTGCTCCTTCGGGCAATGTCAGCTACTTTATGCTGGACGGCAAAAACGATGTTTACACTGTAAATACTTCTACTGTCGCAAATTATAAAAGCGGCATAAAAGACTTTATATCAAAGGTTATACTGGCAAAGCCTGCTGATAATGCTTATCCTGTCGTAAATACTCTGAGGATACAGAGGGGCGATATGGACGAGGATATCCTTATCGAATACGATAAGAAGAGCGAGGGAGATAATACAGGCGGAACCTCTGCATCACACAAGATGATCTCACCTGTAGAGAGTTATCTTGCCGTTGAAAAGTCCACCAATATCATTACAGGTATGTTCGGTCTTGCTGCTTCGGATATCTATGCTCTTGACTGTAAGGAGGATGATATCAGGAAGGCAGGGCTTGATGAGCCGTTCTGCACCGTTACTATGGACTGTGATGACGGAAAGATCTATAATCTTCTGCTCAGCGAGCAGTTTGCGGACGATGACGGAGAAAAGTGCTGCTATGCTATGCTCGAGGGCGGAAAGATCATCTTTACTGTCCCTGCTGAAAAGGCAGGCTGGATAACTGTTCAGCCTATAGACATAGTTACAAGACTTCTTATCACCAACTATGTATGGAATATAACCGAGCTGTCTGTAAGCGGCGGTGGTGAAAAGGCTGATTTCACTATCATTCCGATCAATAAGGATAATATCCCTGACAGCCCGAAGTCAAGCGATTTCATCGTTGCCAACAACGGCAAGGAGTTCGACTCTGAGAGATACAGACTCTTCTATTCCTTCCTTTGCGGTACAAATGCAGAGGAATTTGCGGTAGGTGTGCCTGTACCCGACGGTGAACCAATGGCTTCCATAAAGTATACGGATAAGTATATAAACACAACTACGACCTATGATTTCTATGATGAATCGGTAATGCGTTGTCTTATCGTTGTAAACGGCGAGAGCAAGTATTACTGTACAAAGTCCTATGTCAAGACCCTCATTGAAAATATCAAGCGCATAGGCACAGGAGAGGATTACATTACAAACTGGTAAAATTCCAAGGAGGTATATAATGAACGCAAAATTCAACACATATAAGGGCTACCCTCTGGTAAGAAACGGAAATGACATCTATTACGGCTATATGTCAGACCCCTACGTTATTTTCATTCAGATTCTTGAATCGAAAGAAGAAAACGGAGAAAAGGTGACATCAAAGGTTAGAGTTGTTCAGATGGATACCAATGAGCCCAACCCCTTGAAGGCTTTTGTTAAAAATACAGAGCGTGAGTGCGGTCTCTACGAAGCACTTGACATTGCAAGCGTATGGCTTGAAAAGGCTCTGAAAAACTGATATTCAGCCGCAGTATCTCACGGTCATAGATACTGCGGCTTTCCTATTTAGTAAGTATCGAGCTGAAAGTAGTGAGTAGTGGTGAGGGAGTATCCGCTGCTACGGGCTAAAAACAGGCTTTTGCAGACTTTTTGAAAAAATCTGAATTTTTTTTCAAAAAACGCTTGACAAATCAAAAAAGCTGTGGTATAATTATTATCGTCGTCAGGGATAAGACACCTGAAACGACAGAATAAAGCAATGCGATGTGGGGGTTTAGCTCAGCTGGGAGAGCATCTGCCTTACAAGCAGAGGGTCACAGGTTCGAGCCCTGTAGTCCCCACCACATGGCCTCGTAGTTCAGTTGGTTAGAACGCCTGCCTGTCACGCAGGAGGTCGACAGTTCGAATCTGTTCGGGGTCGCCATGCGCTTCTGTAGCTCAGTCGGTAGAGCAGGGGACTGAAAATCCCCGTGTCGTTGGTTCGATTCCGACCGGAAGCACCATATAGAACGCTTCCGCGTTCTATATATAATGCGGATTTAGCTCATCTGGTAGAGCGCCACCTTGCCAAGGTGGAGGTAGCGAGTTCGAGCCTCG
>Ga0310786_10001896_pt1 | contig 33073 bp, 29 predicted proteins | sample AusTroGonzalo_MG_FD_203881 | JGI IMG/M metagenome (GOLD analysis project Ga0310786, IMG submission 203881) | Bovine rumen microbial communities from tropical cattle in Woodstock, Queensland, Australia - Gonzalo_03 (v2) (version 2) | ecosystem: Host-associated > Mammals > Digestive system >... | reverse complement strand
GGAGTCTCGGACAATTGGGTCTGAGCCGGCCTGCCGTTCCCAGCCGTCAGGGAGGCCGTCGCGGTCGGTGTCGGCGAGCATCGGATCGGTGAGCGACACGAACCGCTCGTATGCGTCCGTCAGGCCGTCGCCGTCCGAATCTAGGTCAATTCCAAAGCGATAGAAGCCTATGCCGTTGAGTGAATCTGCGAAATTGGACAAGACGGCGGTATCGACGTCATTTGAAGTGACGGCAAACGCGCATGAATTCGTATCTGGCGGCATCAGGAAAGCTCCGAGCTGCGTCCATCGAGGTTCAACCAGGTTCGTCGAGGAGAACAGAAGCAGATTGCGGGTGTCCGCACAGTTAAAGAGTGCATTAGTCCATGACACCTCGAAGAACACCATGCCATTCGACATGTCGATGGCAAAGTCCGTAACGGCAATGAGATTTGACAGCGAACCCCCAACTGGCGAAAAGTCTCTTGTCCTTGTGCCGCCATCAGCAACAGGCTGGACACCCGTTGTCACAGCGCCCCCTCTGTCGCCCTTCGGCACACCCCTGAACGCAGAGAGGCATATCATTCCCACAACGACGGACTTTCCCAAGAGTGAGAGGCCTCTGAAAAGAGCGATGGGCTTTGAATACAGGCTCTCTTGGCAGAAAAACGAAGCGAGCCACAGGGCAAACATCACGGTGGCCAACAATACGAGCCACGGCGTGATTGCCGCGATGCTATTCTGGATTACATCCTGAATGAGGCACACTAGCGTTTCGCTGAACATAGCAACACCTCATTGCGTTTCCGAAATAGTCGCTCAGCTAATGAACTTCTTGAATGACTTCTCGATTGCGGCGAGCTGCGTCTCAACCGAAGCGTCGGCAACGCCGGCCTCTGTTTCAAGAATGCATGCAGGGCCCTTGAGACGCTCGTCCTCGATCACATCTATGGACTCTACGGTGGGATAGTCCGCGCGGAGAGCGGAAATGCGTTCCCTCACATGCTGCGCCATTTCGGGCGCGACCTTCAAAGTCACCTTGCGTTGCGTTCTGATGACCGCGCTCATCGTCTTGCGGACAATGTTTATGACCATTTCCTTGTCGCCGATCTCTTCGACGCACGACCGCAGGGCCTTCATCACGATGTCCGCCATCTTCCCTTCGACGGACTCCATGAACGACACTGACTGGTCGACAAGGTCGAGCTTCTGCATCGCGATTTCCATCTTGCCGTCGGCAATGCCCTTGTCGTACCCGCGCTTCTTCTCCTCCTCGAATGCGGCCTTTGCCTCTTCGCGTATGCGCGCGGCATCCGCCTCGGCGGCGGCTATGATCTCTTCGGCGGTGCGGACGGTTGCGACCTCCGCGGCCTTGACGATGCGCCTGTCGGACTGGAGGGCGAAATTTTCCTTGTTTATCAGCAGCATAGCGAATATGCCTCCGGGAATTTGAGTTTAAGGAGTTTGGCCACGACGGCCTTCATGCTCCCCTTCCCGCGCCCGGCCTCGCGCGGAGACGCAGAGGCGCAGAGCGTCTTGGGAAGCTTAAGTCTGAAACGGTTGAGCAGCGGCTCCGGCAACGACGACATCAAACCGAGAAGAATCGAAGCTCCTTCCCCGACAACCATCTCCGCGTTTATCTTCTCGCGCCCCTCCTGCGACTCGGAGTCTCCGCGCGGGAATTCCACGCCCTTGAAATAGGCGGTGAATCCGAACACCTCCGGATAGACGCCCTTGAACTCTGTCTTGAGCGCGCGGACGGTCGCGCCATCGGTCACGCGGCGGAGCGACTCCGCGCAGGCGAGCGCACCGAGCCATTTGCAGATTTCAAAGAGCGTGGCGCCATCCAGAAGAAGCATTCTGCTGCCGTCTTCCTTCGGGAATACGTGGAAACACGGATCCACGCCAAGGAAGTCAAGGACATATCGCTTGACCCTTGGGCTGGACATGAGGCCAAGGACAAGAGACGAGTCGGCTTCGAACCCTTCCAGCCACGACTTGTGCACCTGCGGGGCGAAGTCCCAAAGAAAATCACGAACACGCGGCCAGAGCGTCCTGTCCGCGACCAGAGCCCGTGCTTCCTCCATCGATATGTTCGCATTCTCCGACATTTGCCGTCAACCTATCCTTCAGCCGACCCACTTCCTCGCGGTGCCTTTCCGCGACTCGAGATACCTGCGCCAGCGCGACTCCGCCTCCAGCCGCCGTCCGGCGATGCGCAAGGCGCGTGTTTCAAGAACGGCCTGTGCATGATTCAGCCTTGGCGGGAAATCCGCGGCCCGCAGAATCTCAAGCGCGCGCGACGCCTCCCCTTCCTCAAGAAGCAATTCCGCCATCGCGGCGGCGGAAACGCCGTCGCGCGGATCGGCCTCGCAGAGCGCCTCGCACACTTTCTGTGCTCGGCTGCGCTGCCCATGGCGCATGAAGAGCCAAACGACCGTAAGCAGGAAATGTCTCTCCTCGGGTGTCATTTCTTCGGCGGGGAATCCCTGAAAATTGTTACCATTATCTTCTCTGGCGTAAGCCCCTCGATGGCATTCTTCACAAGCCCTTTGATGGAGGGGATCATGTCAGAGAGATCCGCGTCCCACCGTGCGCGTATGGCGACGGCGGCGGAGGAAGGCAGGGCATTGCGCGCGAACGGGTCGTTCTCGGGCAGAACGACGTGCACGCGCGCGTCAACGACGCCTTCGATGCAGCTTATTGTGCGCGACAGATCCTGGGCCAGTGCGTCCATGAAGCGTATGCGCTCCTCGGACGGCGAAGATATCATGCCCGTCTTCTTGAACACCTCTCCTATGCCTTGGTACGCATGACGCGGGAGGCCGGCCTTCTGAAGCAGATTCACGGCCGCCGCGAACTTCGACTCGTCAACCATTACATTCCAGGTGCCTTCCTCGCCAGGCGCCTTATGGCAGGAAATGTCCGCGTCAAGAAGCGCCGCCATGACCAAGTTTGCCTGGCGTTCTTCAAGTCCAGAATAGAGCGTTGTCTCTTTTTCGCATCCGGTCAAGAACAACACCCCGGCCACATATGCGGCAATCGCTATCTTGTTGATTTTCATCTATTGTCTCCTGTTTCGCGCAACGTCCATGACGCAGATCTTCAATGCTACTGATTCTTGATCAGCGTCTGGATCGCATTGGAAGACTTGTCCGCGACCTTTGTGACGACCTCCTGCTGGAAGGCCAGATTGGCCACCTCGTACTGGAGTTCTATCAATTCAGGCGATGAAAGCGCATGCGATGCGCTCATCTGCGACAAAGCCCGTATCCGGTGCAGGATGCCCTGATTGTTCACCTGTGCGCTGCGCCATGCGGCCGAAGCCTCCGACGCGAACGGAATAGGATCTATCGACGACACGGCGGCTGGACCATTTACGCCCATCGCAGCCTGAAAACGCGCCACCGCCGCCGGATCTGCGACGGCTGGCGCCGCGCCGGCCGGGTCTGCCGCGGCATTTGTCCCTGCCGCCCGTACGGCCTCCACTATCATAGATTCTGTCATTTGAGCAAATCCTTTGCAAGTTGCGCCGCCGCTTGATCGGCGGACTGGTTTGCAGCCTCCTCCAGAGGTCCGCGTGCCTCGGCCGGGCGCTCCATCCTTAGAAGCGCCATTCCCTTGAACGCCTTCAGCATCGCAGAGTCCGGGAAACGCACGAGCGCATTGCGGTCTATGTAGTCCACTGCGCCCTTGAAATCGAGCATGCTGATGAAGAGGATGGCGTTCGCCACGGCGACGGACGCCTCCCCCGGCCGGAATCGCTCCAGCGCCGTCAGTATCTTTGCGGCGGAATGGAAGCGATTCTGGCCTGTCGCCATCAACGCGACGTTCAATAACAATCGCGCTTCTTCTCCCGAGATGTCGAACATCAGCGGAAGTTGGAAGCAATTGAGTTGAGAGCGTCGCCCATGTTCTTGTTGATGTTCGTCATCGTCGTCAACGCAAGATTCCACTGCTGCAGATCATATTGCAGCTGCTGGAGATTTGCCTGGACGTCAGGGTGCTTCTGGTAGTTTTCAAGCGACTCCTTCAGGCGGGCCTCCATGGAGGATGCCGCGTTCATGAGCGCGTTGTACACGGAATCCGTGTGGATGAACTCTCCTGCCGTGATGGACGCATCGGTGACGCGCGTATAGTGCGTTTCAAGCCTCTGGACATCAGGCTGAAGGAATGTTTGGGTTATTGTTGCGAGTGGTGCTGTTTCTGCCATTTTATTTTTCCTGTTTTCTCTTTTTGCTTGTTGTTGAACGTCGCCTTTCGGCTCTGTTTTCCACATCTAATCGCCCACGCGAACGGTCAGACGTAAAATCTTCCTTGCGATGGTGTTGGCCTCCATCAACGCCTCCGCCCTCGGATATTCCTCAGGCGGCATACCTCTCTTCATTTCGCCGTCGAGCCTGCTACCGAGGGCGGAAAGCACCGCGTCATATCTGGCAAGGGCCTCATGCCTTGCAGGCCCGGCCAATTCCTTCTCTATCTCCAGCAGACGCATCGGTTCCGTCACGGCCTCCATGTGAACCTCCCCATTGCGTTTGTCACGGTCACGCTGTCTGCCTCTATCCTCATTATCACACTGTCGCCGATTGCGCCACCCTCCATTATGCGCATTCCATTCTGCAGAACCAGGCACTTGTAGGGCGTTGTCAGAATGCCGCACACGGGAAACGAGGGAACGCGCGAAGGCTCATGCCGTTTCCTTGGTGCCTTCGGTCTTGCCGAGCCGGCAAAAGCCGCTGCGGGTTCCTCGTCGGCGGTCGCCGCTGCGCCACCGATCGAAACGCGCGTCACATCCACATTGCGCAGCTTAGGCATGTCGGAATTCAAAGCCCGCAACGTCTTCGCCAAGGCGGCAGACGATGGGGACGCTCCGCCGATGACAAGAAATCTGTTTGTCGCAGCAACGACCTTGAGTCTGCCCTCGGTGAGCGTGAACAGCGCATCTTCCGCCGCGGTGCGGAAAGACTCGTCGTCTGAAATGTCAACGGACACCCCAGGCTGCGCCGAATATGCTTCGGCAGTGGCGGCCAAACGTTCAACCCTCGTCGGCAGATTGCCGGAAAGAAACGCACCATTGGCCCGATTGGTCACAGAAAGGCCGTACTTCGCGGCGATGGACTCGATGTTTGCCGGTGCCGAATCCACTGGCGAGACGCCCGTTGTCCCGGCACTGTTCGCAACGGACGAGACGCCATTCGTCCTGGCGAGCCCCGTCATTTCCGAGATTCGTTCCCATGTCTTTTCAGCATACGGGCGAACATGTTCGCGGAAGAACCAGCAAAGCCCGGCGGCAATCAGCAGAAGAACCACGGCCACCGCAAGACATCCAAGGCAACCTGACTTTTTCCCGGACCTTGGCTGTTCCTCTGTATCTTGGACCGGCGCTGATCCTTCAGTACTAGCATCCCCGGCCGCCGCCGCCTCGCTTCCATCCGCATGACTCTCTTCCTCTGCCTCCGCCTTAGGCCAGACAAGGTCTCCCCACGGAGCGTCCGCAGGGCCGACAGCGAAAGAAGTAGCGCCAAACGTCTTCACGTGGCAAGGCTCGATCGGCGAATCGTCCAGAAGGACTCCGCCAGACGACGCCTCAAGTTTGACGGGGGTTTCCGGCATCGTGGCGTCGGCAAGAATGATGTCGCAGTCATCGCCCTTGCCGAGCGTCACCGCAACACCCTCCACGAGGGCGATTTCCGCCCCCTTGTTCGGGCCTTCTACTATCTTCAACAGATAATTCATGCTTCTAACTTCAAACTTAGGACTTCGGACTTAGGACTTAGGACTTCAGGACTTTGGAGATCCCTACAGCTTCAACCTCCCAAGAGGCTGGATGTTGATCTCGGAACTCAATTCCTGGAACGAAAGGACGGGAAGTTCGTAGTAGTCCTTGTCGATCATCTTGCGGAAGTAGCGGCGGATGTCCACCGAGACGATGATGACCGGCTTCTGGGGAATCTTCGCAAGATCGCCTATGGTGCGCTTGACTACGGCAAGGATGGACCTGACCGTGGCGGGATCCATGGCCAGATAGCTTCCGCCGGAGGTCTGGCGGACGGACTTCCTTATCTTCTCCTCGAGCGACGGGTCGAGAAGGTACGCGGCCACTATGTTCTGCCCGCCGGAGAACTTGTAGGAGATGTAGCGGCTCAGGGCAGCGCGGACGTATTCCACGAGCAGCACGGAGTCCTTCTCCTTCTGCCCCCATTCGATCAGGGTCTGGGTTATCCTCTTGAGGTCGCGTATCGAGATTCCCTCCTGCACGAGACGCTGAAGGACGTCCGTGATCTTCTGGAGCGGCAGGACTCGCTGCACTTCCTTGACGAGCTCCGGAGCCTCCTTCTCCATATGGTCGAACAGGATTCTCGTCTCCTGCAGCGACAGAAACTCGTGCGAGTAGCGGCGCAGAACGCCGGAAAGATGGAACGTCAAGACGCCGCCAAGGTCCAATGAGCGTATTCCGCCCTCGTCGAGGCGCGACTTGTCCTCCTCCTTCACCCAGCATGTCTCATATCCCGGTATGAACGGCTTTCCTGTCTCGAATGCGATGCCGGTGGCCGAGAGATTCTCCGGCTCTTCGAGGGCGAAAATGCAGCCCTTGCGCAACACGCCCTCGGAAACGGGCACCTCATTGACGAGAATGCGGTATTTGCCGTCTTTCAGGCTTGGATTGAGAGAGAGGTTTATGCCGGGGAACGGAACTCCGAGGTCATGGTAGAGGGCACGGCGGACGGCCATGATCTGGTCGTTCAAGGCGTCATACGTGAGAGCGCCTCTAATGTCGGCGTCAATGTCAACGGTAAGCGGCGTCACCATGGAGAAGTCGTCGCCGTCCTTTCGTTTCGGCCTGGGCGCGGCGCCTTCGGACGGTGCGGCGGCCGCGAGCGGATCTTCGCCCTTCGCAGCCCGCGCGGCGGCGATCTTGGCCTTGAGCGTAAGGCTGTAGCCCACGACGGCGACGAACGCGGCAAGGCCGAATATCTGGATCTTCGGGAAGCCGGGAATGAGACCGATGCACACCAGCATCAAGGAGCCGAGGAGAATCGCCTTGGGCTGCGCGAAGAACTGGTTGATGATGTCCTGGCCGAGCGGCTTGTTGTCAACGTCGCCGACGCGCGTGACGATCACGCCAGACGTGATGGACACGAGAAGCGCGGGGATCTGCGAGACGAGACCGTCGCCGATCGTGAGGATGCCGTACTTCGTGACGGCCCAGCCCACGTCCTTGCCGTTCATCAGAACGCCGACACATATGCCGCCCACGATGTTGATCGCCGTCATTATGAGGCCTGCGATGGCATCGCCCTTGACGAATTTCATTGCGCCGTCCATAGCACCGTAGAGCTGGCTTTCCTTGGCGAGTTCGGTGCGGCGCAGCTTGGCCGTGTCCTGGTCGATCGCGCCGGCGCGAAGGTCGGCATCGATGGACATCTGCTTGCCGGGCATTGCGTCGAGCGTGAATCGCGCGGCGACTTCCGAGACGCGCTCCGCGCCCTTGGCGATCACGACGAACTGCACGATCGTTATGATGAGGAAGATCACCGCGCCCACGACGAAGTTGCCGCCCACGACGAAGTTGCCGAACGTGTAGATGATCTCGCCGGCATCGGCCTTGAGGAGGATGAGACGGGTGGTGGTGACGTTCAGCGCGAGGCGGAAGAGCGTCGTGAACAGGAGCATCGACGGGAATGTGGAGAATGCCAGCGCGCGCGGCAGGTAAAGAGACAGCATCAGCATCACGGTGGATATCATGATGTTGGTGGCGATGAGCAGGTCCACCATCGCCGTGGGGAGCGGTATGATGAGAAGGCCGATGATGCACACCACCAGAACGGCGAGCACGAGGTCGCCGAACCGGCTGAAGAAGCTCGAGAAGTCTGAGAGTTTTCCGAACATCATGTCTCCAAAAGGGCAAGGCGGTAGTGCTCGAACAGATCAGAGTCGGCGAGCAAGTTTTCTATCTCTTGGGCTGCATCGTCGGCAGTGGCCGTTCTGCGGGAACGCAGGGAATGCGCGGATGCGCGCGCGGCGCGGCCGAATCCGCCAGGCGTTCTCAACGACACCGGGTTCTCAGCGACCAGGGCGTTCATCACCTCGGCGCTCACGCTGCGGTCTGTGGGGAATATCTCGTCCAGAGCCTGGGAAACGGTGGTGGAGCCGGGCAGAAGGGACTTCTGCGGCTGGCCGACCACAGGCGAATCCATCACCTCGGCGAAGTCGGCACTGCCGATTCCAACGTCGAAGCGCAGCGGCTCGGTGGTGCGCGAAACGGTCAAGCTCATGCAGCAACTCCTATCTCATGCACCAGTCGCCACAGTGCGGCAAAGACGGCGTTCATTGTAGGGAGCGTCACCTCTCGCTCCGCCAGGCGCACCGCCATCAGCAATCTGCCGGAGCGGGACATGAGTGCGACGCGGACCTTGAACCCGAGGCGCGCCCTGGGATCGGCGAATGTCATCAGGCGGCGGAGGGAAGCAGTGTCGCCATGCCACGGCGTCGTCATTGCCATCACAAGCTCTTCGCCCGTGTACTCAAGGCGGAACACCACGCCGTTGGCGAAGTTGAGAGCCGCCGCGCCGCGGGCGTTCAGGGCGAAATCGTTCGCCCCGGCCGCCAGGCCGAAGTCGCGGATCACGGCGTTCATCCAGACGGGTGGAGTCATGCGGCGTCTCCTTTCCCGTCCTGATCCTGCTCGTTCTCAAGCGTGATCAGTTCATCAAGATGCTCCTGCGCAGCGTCCACGAGACGCTGCCTGTCGCCCTCTTTCGCGAAGAGCCGCGGCGAGAGTTTCCTAAAGAGAGCGGTAAGCTCGCGGGCGAAATCCATCCGCGCCAAGAGGGCCTTCATCCCGCAATCCGCTATGAAGGCGGCTATTCCCGGCGCGGCCACGAACGCCTGTTCCGTGAAGTCGAGGACTCTGCCTGTCAGCTGTTCGCCGTCAAGAAGGCATGGTTCGCCGAACTGCTTGCCCATGCGTAGGCCAAGCTGGGTGAGCGCGTCAAGCACCGTCTGGAGCACCTGAACGCACTGGAGGTCGGTGAGGATGCGCCCAAGCGCCGCCGCGTCGAGGGACGGAGAAGAGGACTGCAAATCCACTCCGCAGCCAGCAATGAGAAAGTCTATCGCGTCCTTGAGCCCCTCGGGGCCGCGCGCGGCCATAAGCGAGCGGAAGCAATCCTGCGGCTTGGTGAATCCCACGACTTCGCTGCGGTACATGTCGCGCAGTTCGCGCATCTGCTCCGGCGTCGTGGCGCGCGCGTTTACCTCTTCGGCCAGATTGATGCCGGCGCGCACTTCAGGCCCCTTCTCAGCAGTGAGCACCGCCTTCGCCTGGCGCACAAGCGCGCGCAGCACGTCTTCACCCTCGCCGAACGCCTGCTCTAGAATGTCGAGCATCGCGAACTGATGGGACGGATCCGTCGAACCGCGCGCAAGCGACTTCAGCAGATCACGGGCGTCGGGAAGCTGGCCCGCCGCCGCCGAGCGCAGATTGCGCAACGTGCGCGTAATGAATTCGCGGCCCGGCATGTCCGGCATCATCCCGACCCACGACTCGACAGCCCTGACGAGGGCGGAGCGAGGCCCCTGCATCTCGCCCATCTTGCGCTCCCCGGCCCGTTTCGTCTCCTTCTCCTCGAACTGGAAGGATAGCTCCTCCATGGAGTCCATCAGCTCGGCCATGGGATCGGCGTCCACCAGGAACTCCGTCCCCATGAGCTCGCCGCGCTGCACGGCGACGGCGGGACGCTGCACTTCAGCCATCTCGCGCATCTGCGCCGCCTCCGCGCCGGCAGCATACGTCTGCCGAAGGATTTGAGCCGCGTCAAAAGCCATAGGGCCTCCCTTGAAATTGACGCGCAACGCGAGACTGGAGACGCGGATCGCTCGACCCCTCGATCCACACTATTCCAGGACCGTAAAAGGTGAAAAGCAAATCCTTGGGTCCCCTCGGCAAGAGTATGTCCAGAAGTCCCAGCTTCGGACAGAAGCCCGTGGGCGCTTTCCCCGTCCAGGCCACAACGGCATCCGGCCTGACGGAAAGCGTATCGCCGTCCGCCACTTGGATCCGGGCCGTTCTGCCGGCAGTCGCCATGACGACCCAGGCCGAGCCTGAAGAACTTGAAGATTCGGGCGCGCCGGCACTTGAGCCGTCCTCGGACGGCTGAGTGAACTCGGTGGCGCAGAGTGCCCGCTGTGCGCTAAGGGGAATCGCCTTCACCGTCAAGGCGTCCTTTCTGGCCGAAGCGGGCGCAATGAGCACTTTGCAGGACACCGCGTAGATCGAGGCGGCGCACGGGATATGGGTCAGAAAAGGACGCGACGAATCTGCGCACTTGGCGACAGCCGTCGTTTCCACCAGATCCAACGCTGCGCGGTCACGAACGCGCCATCCTGTACGGCGGCGACGGATGGCCTTGCCGGAGAAAGCCGCCGGCTGGCCATGGCCCATGAGCCATGTCCCGGCGCCCACTTCGGCGAAGCCACCCTCTATGTTCACCATGTTCACCACCAAATCCATCCAGACTTCTTTTCTTCCTGCTGTTCCTCGCGCTTCTGCTTGGCTGCGGCCTCTTCGTTCTTGAACCGCTCGCTCTCCACTTTCTCAATGCGCTTCCATTCGCGCTTGTCGTCGTTGAGCGCTTCCTTGACGCGTTTGCGGTCAAACTGCCTCATCGCCTTGTCATGCTTTATCTCGGCCTTCCTGCGTTCAAGATAGTCTTCCAAGGCCTCGTCATAACGATCGCGCTGATTCTTGCGCTCAATGTCGTGCCTCTCGCGCTCGTTATCGCTGAACTCGGCGTCGTCCTGCATCGTCTCCGGCTCGGATATGTCCCTCAGACGCGTCGCCTGAAGGCGCGCCAGCATCTCCGCGTCAAGATCCACGATGTGCGGCGTAAGGACGAACATCCTCTGCACCGTCTCCTTGTGCGTGGACTTGCCGCCGAATATCCAGCCTATCCACGGAATGTCGCGCAGATACGGTATGCCCCATCCAGCGTCTTCGTCTATGTCGCGCAGATATCCGGCCAGCATTATGGATTCATCTTCGAACATGGCAGTCTGCGTCTGCAGCGTCGACGAACGCGTCATCGGCATGGAATCGACAGAGATCGCCTCAAAGCCGCCGTCCCGCAGCTCCATCGACAGCCACACCTGATTGGGCACGTTCGTGGACACGGACGGAAGTATGCGCGGCTTGATGATGAGCCTCGTCCCGGCAGACACCTCCTCGAGACTTGCGACCTCCGTGCCCACCACCTTCGCATGGTAGCTCTGCGTGTCCGATATCTCCGCCGCCAGATTATTGACCGTAAGCAAGGACGTGCGCGAAATGGAGCGCGCCTTGCCCTTCTCCCTCAGCGCGGAAATGGAACTCGCGATTGCATACGCGGAGTGAATGTGGGTGAGTGCGCCCGCGAAACCCTTCCCCGCTATGTTCTGAGGCGAGAATAGATTGGCGGCATTCTGCCCGGCGCCTATGTCGGAATGCCCGTATGCCGTGGAATATCCAAGTGAGAGCTGCCAGTCGAGAGCGTCCTTCTTTGAAAGCTCCACGACCGTGACATCGATCTCCACGAGCTTCTGGGGAACGTCAAGCTGCTTGATGAGCTTCTCGTACATGGGCATGCGCCAGACCACGTCGCGCACGATCACGCAGTTCAATCTGTTCTCGGCGCGAATCGTAGGATGGAAACCCGCAGCCTGCATGTTGTCCATGTCCGAGACGGCATTTGTCACCGCGGTGTCATGATAGGTCTTGCCCTTGCCCACGCTCATCATCTGCTCGAGAAGTCGCGCCACCCCCGATATGGCAAGCGTGGTTTCCGTGCTGGAGACCCTGAAGGACACGTCGTCGGCCCACGTGTAGGTCAGCGGGAACATGCGAGTTTCGACTTCGGTGTGCGAACGCCGTTCCCTGAGCTTGTCGGCCTTGGCGATGGTCTCGCCCACAAGCGCCACGTAGCGCGGCGGCCCTGACACCATGACCAGCTCATCGTTGGACGTGGTCTTCAACGGGAAGCGCTTGTCCTCCACGCCAAGCTCCGAGAGCATGTCCCTCACCTCGCCGGCCTTCATGTACTGCAGATCTATGAGCACCGTCGCGATCTCGCCGGCGCCGTAGACGTACAGGGCGGCGCCGTCATAGTACCATATCAGATTGTGGACCGTCGCGACCTTGTCGAGAAAATCAGAGGGGTTGACGTCTCTGAAGTCGCCGGAAAACATGCCTGCCACCGACTGGGACATCACGACCGACAGCCCCTGCGCGACGGCAAAAGTGTCGAGCGCCGTGCGGAGATCCATGTCCCTCGCCACAAGGGAATACGTCTGGTGCTTCCACGGAATGCGCGGTGCGCGGAGATCACCGGAAACGCCGACGACATCCGCCGCCAAAGCCTGCGCGAACAGCGCCAGGACAATAACCCATGATTTCATGAATCGTTTCACAAGAAATTCCGCCTTTCCACTTTTCATGGCAATATCACCATCGCTCCCTGCGGCATCGCTTCCGCATCTCTCTCGCTGCTCACGCGCTCGCGCCACCAGTCGCATGAGTTTGCAAACGTCTCAAAGAGCCGTAAAAGCTCGTGCCCGGACGCGTCGGCCGACGCATCTTGCCAAAGAAACGCGCCGTCTCCGCGCCACGCCAAGACGGCATCTTCCTTAAGAAGCCTTCCGGCGGCATAGCCGGCAAGTGCCGGGAGACGCGCTTCGTCTGCGCCCAAGCGCATTGAAAGAATGATTCTTCCACCCGTCTCCTCGCAGGAAATTTCGGAACCGTCTACTCTTAAAACATACGACAAAGCCCCAGCGGATACCCTTTCCGGATACCCGATAACATCAATCAAACGTTCAACCGCTGTTTTACGGTTGAAGCCGCCCGATTGCGGAGATGAGTCTACTATGGCCATTGACTTTGGAAATTATACCATTTATCACCTGCACTTGCAAAAATTCTCTTGAAAAAATCGGCGAAAAAATTGCGGGGCCTCCAATTGCACTTTCCTGCGCCGGTGGGACGGAGATTCTGGTAAAATATCCGCTTCCGGGAAATGGCTGGAGAAATCGTAAAAACAGAAGGCATAGTCCTTCGCATCAGTCCCTGGTCGCGCACGAGCCACGTCGTCAATTGGCTCACGCCCGACCATGGCGTGGTGTCAACCCTCGTCAAAGGCGCGGTGCGCCCCAAAAGTTTCGCCTTGGGGCAGTACGACCTCTTCTACACATGCGAACTGCTTTTCTACGCGCGCGCCACGGGCGGAGACCTCCACGCATTGCGCGAGGTCCATCCTCGCCGCATCCGCGAGCACATCCGCGGCGACTGGCGAGCCACCGCGCTCGCCTCATACGCATGCGATCTGGCTGGGGATCTCGCGCCGTCGAACTCCGAATCCGCAGCGTGGTATGCGTTCCTGTCGGACTTCCTTGACGGCTCCGGCGCGGGCGCCGCGCGCCTCGTCGCGCTCGAGTCGGCCGTCCTCCGGCTCGCCGGCCTCATGCCCGACTTCTCCGGGATCGACCCCTCGGCAGAGTGGGTTCCATTCGCGATTGACCGCGGAAAAACAGGCCCAGGAACGCGAATCTACCGTCTCTCGCCCGCCACGGCGGCGGCGATTCTCGACCCCGCCTCTGAAAAAAATATTAAAATTCTACTAGACGCGGTACGGTTCTTTGGTGTATTCTTATTGTTCCATTTGGAGAAACCAGCGGAAGTCCGGCGAACGGTCGTGCGGATGATCGCGGACATCTAAGGAGAAAAACAAAGTGAAGATAAGCATGATAGGAACCGTCGCGGTCGCCGCGCTCGCCATTGCCGGCGCCGGCTGCGGCAAGAAAAATGAAGCACCCAACGCGCCTGCCGCCGCAAAGGCCCCGGCCGCGGATCCGAACGAGGTGCTCGTAACCGTGAACGACGTCAAGCTCACGCGCGGCGAAATCGACAAGATCGTCGCCAAGCAGCTTGAGGCAGGCAAAGGCCAGATTCCGGCCGAGCAGATCGACGCGGCACGCAAATACTTCGAGCGGCAGACCGCACAGGCGTTCATCATGAAGACGATCGTCATGGACGCCGCAAAGAAAGCCGGCATGGGCGCCATCACGCCTGAAAAGCGCAAGGCCCGCCAAGACGAGATACTCAAGGCCAACGCCAACATGCCCAATGCGCCCAAGACCTTCGAAGAGTTCTGCGCCAAGCATCCTCTCGGCGCCGACTTTGTTCGCAAGGAGTTCGAGGACGGGCTGATCATCCAGGAGTTCATCGAAAATACGGTCACCTCCAAAATCAAGGTTGACCAGAAGAAAGTCGATGAAACCCTCAAGCGTCTCACCACCGAAAAAGAGGCCGCCGACAAGAAGGCCCTTGACGCCGAGGCCAAGATCAAATCTCTGGCCAAGCAGCTTGAGGGTCTCAAGGGCGATGAGCTGAAGAAGAAGTTCGGCGAACTCGCCAAGGCCAACTCCGACTGCCCTTCCAAGGCAAAGGACGGCGACCTCGGCGAATTCACGCGCGGCCGCATGGTCAAGGAGTTCGAGGATGTAGCCTTCAAGCAGGAAGTGGGCACTGTCTCCGCTCCCGTAAAGACGCAGTTCGGCTGGCACATCATCCTCCCCACCAAGAAGACCGCCGCCGTCGAGGCCAAGGGCGACACGCCCGCCTCGCCCGAGAAGGTCCAGGCGTCACACATCCTGATCTCGTCGAATGCCGGCAAGCCTGTCCCCACAAAGGAACAGATCGAGCAGAACATGAAGCGCCAGGAAGAACAGCAGGCAGTGCGCAAGCTGTTCGACGATCTGCGCGCCAAGGCCAAGATCTCAGCTCCCGGCTTCCCGGAACTGGTGCCTGAGGCCAAGCCTGCGGACAAACCGGCCGCGAAGCCGGCCGCAAAGTCTGCTACAATCAGCTCCAAGCCCGTCGAAGTTCAGGTTTCCAAGCCTGCCGCCAAGCCTGCGGAGGCCAAGCCTGCGGACAAGCCGGCGGAAGCCAAGAAGTAGCTCAACTCATATATCAGAGAACGAAGAGCCAGGTTCGAAAGGACCTGGCTCTTTGCGGTCACGCGGGATGCGTGACCCTACCGGGGCGGCGGTTTCATCGAAACAGCCCTACCTGGCGGCCGCGCGGGACGACGCGACGAACTTGGCGATTCGCGACACCGCAATCTGAATCTGCTCGAAGGAAGTCGCGTAGCTCATGCGCACAAATCCTTCACCCGAAGCTCCGAAAGCAGACCCCGGCACGCAGGCCACTCCATGTTCGTCCAGCAGGCGAAGACAGAAATCCTCTGACGACAATCCCGTGGAACGGATGTCGGGAAACACGTAGAACGCACCGCGCGGAAGAATGGTCTTCAGCCCCATTTCATTAAGGGCCGGAACGAGATAATCGCGCCTCCGCGCATACTCCTGGCGCATTCGCGCAACGTCCGCATCCCCGCGATCCATGGCCTCGACGCCGGCCGCCTGGGCAAGCGTGGGGGCCGACATTATGCCGTACTGGTGGATCTTCATCATCGTGTCGATAACATCGCGCGGACCGCAGGCGTAGCCCAGGCGATATCCCGTCATCGCCCAGCTCTTCGAAAAGCCGTTCAGAAGCACAAGACGGTCGCGCAGTGCAGGGACGTCCGCAAAGCTGACAATCTCCCCGGAACGGCGCCCCACGCTGCCGCCGTACACGAGTTCGGCATACACCTCGTCCGCAAGGAGCAGCAGATCGTGCTTCACCACAAAACGAGCGATCGCATCGCGGTCTGCGCGAGTGAGAGTCGCCCCCGTGGGATTGCAGGGGAAGTTGAGAAGCAGAGCCTTCGTCCTGGGCGTCACCTTGGCCTCTAGCGCCCTGACCGTCAAACGGAACGAATCCTCGGCGCGGGTTGCGACGCAAACCGGCACGCCGTGGGCAAGGCGTATTGTGGGCGAGTAAGACACAAAGCACGGCTCGTGGTAGAGGATTTCATCTCCCGGCGACGTTATGGCGCGAATCGCCAGATCTATCGCCTCGGAAACGCCCACCGTCACAAGCACTTCCCGCTTCCAGTCGTATTTCGCGCCGAACCGGCGCTCCACATACCTGGTAATCGCCTGCCGCAGGGCCGGCGTTCCAAGATTCGAGGTGTAGTGCGTGCCGCCCTCCTCAAGGCATGTCACCGCGGCGCGGGAGATGTGCCACGGCGTGTCGAAATCCGGCTCGCCTACGCCGAGCGACACCACATCGCGGCGCTGGGCCACGATGTCGAAGAACTTGCGGATGCCCGACTTGGGCAGCTCCGCGACGTGCGGCGCTATAAAGCTCTTCTTCAAATGGAGACGCCCTCCATGCGAGCTCACACGACGGGCAGACGCGCGTCCGTCGAGAATTCCGCCAGAAGCCCCTTCGCCTTGTACGTCTTGAGCATGAAGTGAGTGGCGGTTGAAAGGACGCCCTCTATGGTGGACAGCTCTGCGCTCACAAAGTGCGCCACATCCTGAAGGGAATCCCCGCTGACGAACACGAGAAGGTCGTACGCCCCGCTCATCAGGAAGCAGGCCTCGACTTCAGGGAATCTCGAAACCCGCTGCGCGATCTTCGCGAAGCCCGTGCCGCGTGCCGGCGTGATCTTCATTTCGATCACCGCTGTCACTTTGTCCTTTTTCTTCTTCATTCCATTCTCTCCTTTGGAAAGCCGACTCGTCATTCGTCGCCGAAGAACACCTCGTAGAGCGAACGGACGGCAAGGATGCGGTCCGCGTCGCGCACGCATATCATGAACGAAATCTCGCTCGCTCCCTGGCTCACCATCGAGATGTTGATGCCGTGGCTTGCAAGCGCGCCGATCGCCTTCGCGAGCATTCCGGCGCAGAACGCCATGCCCTCGCCGACGACCATCAACACCGAGCACCCGTGCGTCACTATCACGGAGTCAGGCGAAAGCTCGCGCTTGATGCGCGCCACGACCTTCTTCTCCTGCACAGGAGTGCAGTGGTCGCTGCGGATCAGGACGGAAATGGAGTCCACCCCGCTTGGTATGTACTCGTACGCCACGTGCTCCTCTTCGAGGATTGCCAGCACCTTGCGCGTGAAACCGACCTCGCGGTTCATCAGGTACTTGTCGATTATGATGTTCGAGAAGCCCTCGGCGGCAGCGATTCCCGTCACCACGCCAGGCGTCACGCGCCTGCTCTGCTGGATCATCGTGCCGGGCTCGGACGGACGATTCGTGTTGCGGACGTTGATCGGAATGCGCCCCTGGACGGCAGGCGCTATGGCTTCGTCATTGAAGACGCCAAAGCCGGCATAGGCAAGCTCGCGCATCTCGCGGTACGTCATCGTGGCGATGCCGGCGGAGACTTCAGGCACAATCCGGGGATCCACGGGATAGACGTTGTCCACGTCGGTGAAGTTCTCATATACGTCGGCCCTGACAGCCGCCGCAAGGATCGATCCGGTGATGTCGCTTCCGCCACGCGGGAACGTGGCGACGGATCCGTCTTTGCGGTAGCCGAAGAAGCCAGGATACACCACGATGCCCTCGAAATCGGAGAATGCGCGCGCAAGACGGCGATAGGACTCGTCGACAAGCATCGCGTTGCCGCTCTCGCCTTCGAGGATCATGCCCGTCTCCTTGGGGCTCGCGTAGCGCGCCTTGGCGCCGCGAGCGCGGAATGCGGCCGCGGCAAGCCTTGCCGAGTTGTCCTCGCCGGCCGCCTTGAGCGTGTCCATGAAGATGCCTTGATCCGACTTGGACGTCTTGAGCCTTGCCTTGAGATCGCTCTCGATCTCCGCGATGATGTCGTCGCCGAGGCCGAGATCCTTGGCCATGGTCGCGTAACGCATCAGAACGGCCTTGAACTGCGCCTTGACGTCGCCTTTCTTGAGCGCGGTTTCGGCGAGGGCGATCAGCATGTCTGTCACCTTCGTGTCGTTCTTGTTGCGCTTGCCGGGCGCGGAGACCACGACAATTCGGCGCGCGGGATCCGCGAGCACGATGTCTATTACCTTTGTCAATTGCTTGGCGTCCGCTATGGAACTGCCGCCGAATTTACAGACTTTCATCTTTGCACCTTCTTGAGGGACGGATAATCGTAATATTATACCAAAAATTTCCGCCTACAGAGCGCTAATGCGCACGCGGCGGCCTTCCACTTCCAGTCTGCCGGCGGCGAGAAGGCGCAACGCCTCCGGAAAGGCCTGGTGTTCCTGCACTTGAATGCGGGCGTGCAGCGTCTCGGGAGTGTCATCCTCCAGAACAGGAACGGCCCGCTGCACGATTATCGGGCCAGAGTCCGTTCCCGCATCGACGAAATGCACCGTGACGCCGGCCACCTTGCAGCCGTAGTCGAGCGCCTGCGTCCAGCTGTGAACGCCCGGAAATGCCGGCAAAAGCGCAGGATGGATGTTCAAGACGCGCATGGGGAAGGCCGCAAGGAGCTTTGGCTTCACGATGCGCATGAAGCCTGCAAGGACCACAGTATCGCATCCGGCCTCTTTCAGCTGGCGTATGCACTCGTCCTCGGCGGGGCCTTCAAGCTTCGTCTTCCACGGCGAACAATCAAGATAGCGTCCCGTAATGCCATGCTTGGCGGCACGGTCAAGTATCTTGGCGTCCGGGACATCCGCAAGCACAAGACGCACCTCCGCATCCAGCGTGCCTGCCTCTATGGCATCGACTATCGACTGCATGTTCGAGCCGGAGCCAGAACCCAACACTCCCAATTTCAACGTGGCCATATTATCTATTCCCTTTTCCTCGTTACAAAACGAACAGCTCGGCCTCGATCATGGCGCAAAGCGCATGGTAGAGAGGCAGATGAAACTCCTGCACCTTGAATGTCTCGGTCGCGGGCGCGCGCAACGTCACGTCGCAGACTTCCGAAAGCTTCGAGTCGCACGAACCCGTGAACGCGATCGCACGCGCCCCCGCCGCGTGCGCCACGCGCGCGGCGGCCACGCAGTTCGCAGAATTTCCGGAAGTGGAAAGCGCAATCAGGACGTCGCCCTTCCTGGCAAGGCCAAGAGTCTGCTGAGCAAACGCCGTCTCCCATGCGACATCATTCGCGAAAGCCGTGATTATCCCGCTCATCGACACCAGCGACACGGCGGGGAGCGCCCCTTCCAGCCTGCCGACGAGCGCCGCGCCGTCTGCGCCCTGCGCCGCAAGCGCGTCGGCAACCGCGCCCGGCACCGGACGGCGCTTCTTGAACGACTTCAGCAGCTCGCCCACGATGTGCTCGGCATCGGCCGCACTGCCGCCGTTGCCGCACACGAGCACTTTGCCGCCGGAACGAAAAGACTCCGCAAGAACGTCAAACGCCGCCGCGACATCAGCGCGACACGCCGCCAGCGCAGGATAGCGTTCGAAGAGCTCCTCGAAGATCCGTGTTGTCTCAGGCTTCATCGAAGGCTCCCTCAGGGCAGGCGCACTTGCGTAACCGTTGTCCCGGCATAGTCGGAGACATACAGGCCGCCCTTCCAGCAGCAAGGTTCGCTCGGACGCTTGAATCCGCCCTTGGCGACAATGGAGACGGTCCCCTTCCTGTCGATCTTCACGGCTGCGTCGCCATGCATGTCCGCAGTGTAGAGGTTGCCGTCGGCATCGACGCAAAGTCCATCGGGGGTGACGATTCCGCTCCATGCGAAAAGCTCGCTCGATGCGATGCGTCCGTCGGCGCCGGGCTTGAGTTTCCAGATGCGCCCGTCACCGTAGTTGCCGGTGTAGATGAAACCCTGGGAATCGACTGCCACTCCGTTGAGACCTACGCGAAGCTTGGGATTCGCCGTATGGTCGATGAATACGAGCTGTGGATCTGCGGCGGTGTTGGTGACGCGCACATTACGGTCCGAAGCGTTGAACATGTAGAGTCCGCTCGACAGATGGCCGTCCTCGCGTACGATCTTGCGAAGAAAAGCCTGTGTCATGTAAAGGCGTCCATTGAGATACTTCACGCCGTTTGCATTCTCCAGCCCTTCGGCCACCGTCTCGCACGATGCGAGTTTGCCGTCCTTGAACGTCACGCAGAGAAGCCGCGCCTTGGAATCCTTCTGGTTGTCGCAGATGTACATCTCGCCCGCGGGACCGAAGCATATGCCCATGGGACCCGCCACGCCCGTCTCTGGATGGACGGGCACGTCGAACCACTTGCGCGGCTCTCCGCCAGGTTCGTCAAGCAGGAATATCGCGCCTGGCTGGGTACGCGCGTTGTTCGGCGCGGCTATGACAAGGCGTCCGTCGGGGCTCACGGCGAGGCCGTCGGGGTTCGTGCAGGACGGCGGCATCTGGACTTTCGCGGCGGCAAATGCGCACACGCTTGAGGCTAAGGCGATTACGCTGACAACATTCTTCATTCTTCGTTCCTTTCGTTTCGCCCTCTATTATATCAAAACTATCGCCACCAAGCGGACTTAATGTTTGTCCGAAATCATCCGTCAATGTCATTCACGACGCAGAACGGTGCGCAGATCCACTTTACGCAGGTATATGTGGCCGCACGACTCGAAAAGAATGCCGAGCGTCCAGTCGTCGAACATCGCCATGGAGTTGTACGAGCATGCCTCCGTGTGCTCGCGGCGGAGTTCAATCTCGCCGCAGTCCCACGTGATGCCGGGGCTTCCCGCCTCCGACGAAGTGTCGCGCCCGAAGAACAGCTTCAGCCCGCCGCGACGTTGCCCCGTCTTGTATTTTCCCCAAGTGCTGAAACATGCCGCGTAAAGGCTGACCCCGCCATTCGCCGCCTTGACCTTGTCGCCAAGCCAGAGGCACGATCCCTGGCTGCGTATCGATTTGCTCGGATGGTAGCCGTCGAATTTCCATGTCTTGAAATCCCATGAGCGGAAAAAGAGCCTACAATCCCTGCGGGCATCGTCGTCGATGCTGCCGCCATATGCCGAATCGTAATTGGTGCCGTATTTTCCATATTTCGCCATGTACTCCCACGTCCCGTCATCGAGCTCCACGACGCAACCCTCCTGCGCATAACAGTCCTTGCCGGCCGGCGTGTTCGTAGGGGTGAGCGCGGTTGCCGTCCAAGTGTCTCCGCCATCCGTCGAATACAACGCGAAGTCCTGCGTGTCGACCGTGTTTACCGGGAAGTACTGCATCGGGAACACGAGTGCGCCCTTCGGCATGATGACTTCTCCGGAGACTCGATCCGTAACTTCATTGCGCTGGACGAATCCATGTCCCGGCCCTTGAAGGACGCCCCTGATTCGGTTTTCGTCTGCAATCGCAGCGTCGCCCAAGGCTTCTGCAAGCGAATCAAGGACTGTCTGCTTGACGCTTCGCGCATTGCCATCCGGTCCGCCTTTCCATTCCATCCATGTCGCGTTCCTTTCGACGCCACGAGTGTAGAGCACGACATCAGAGACGCTTGCGCCTTCGACACGGCTCCCAAACAGCCCGTCGCCGGTTATGCCCATGCACCAGAAACGGTTTGCGGCGGGGTCGTAGAGCACACAAGGATCACCTATGTTGTATATCTTGTCATAGTACCCGTCATTTGAAACGTCTATGCCAATGTGCGGTTTGGTCCAAGTGACGCCGCAGTCGCCGGACCAGTTCTCGGCAATGTCTATCTCGTTGGGGAGGTCTGCGCCAACCCGTTCGTAGCGGCAGTCGTAGAGCGCCACGACGACGCCGTTCGTAGCCTTGGCCATGGCAGGGATCCTGTAGCCGCCCTTGTCGCCGCCCTCCAAAATGCCGTCATCAGCAACCGGCTTATAAGCCATGAGCGTGCATACGTTCGTGACGCCGCCCAAGACGGCCTCGGTCTCGCCGTCGCCCCATCGGCAGGAGACGATGCCGGCGCGATTGGACACGATGGTCGTGTCTATCACCTCGCTGTCCGGATTACCGATGACATCCACCGAAACGACGCTTCCCCTTGAAATTCCGACCAGACCGTCGAACATGACGCATCCGTTCCCGTCCACATGCGCAGTTTGTGCCACACCGTCAAGCGTAAGGCGCAACGCCGTTCCCGTCCTCACGCCCACTATTTCCAAGGTGAGCTTTTCGTAGTCGCCGTTTGCATAGTCGCTATCCTCGCCGCCGCCGAACGTCAACGAGAAAAGCCTAATGTCTCCATTTACCGACGCCGACGTGATGTGTGATTTCGTCGTGACGCCCTCTCCGCCGCCCACGTCCACGGCAGCCGATACTGCATACCCTTCCGCCTTCACGCCCTCCTCGGCGCGTATCTGGAAGAAGCGATTAGCCGCAAAGTCGTCGCCGCCGATCGTAACGGACGTCCCTTCGGGGTTCGCCATGATCCGCCGCCAGCGGTCGCCGAGTTCGCGCTTGCCCATCACCGAAAGCGTACTCCCCGCCGCGACCGACGGCGAAACATCCAGTGCGATCTCGCCGCCCGCTGCGTCTATCCCGCCGATCTTGAACGTAACGCCATTCTCGGAAAGCGCGCCTGAGCCGAAGATGTTGACGAGCTGGAGAGTCTTTCCCGTCCCCTGCGTTTCGCCGTTGAGCGTCGTCTGCCCGAAGTCGCACAAAAGACCGCCGGCGTCGTTCTTGATGACGCCCACGTTGCCGTTGAACTCGTCAGCCCCGCGCCTCACGATGAACTCCGCGGACGAAAGATCCGTCTCGCCCGAAACGACAAGCATCGGCTTGGCGAGCGAACAGCCTTCCGGGAGAATGATCGTGACGCTGCGCGCAGTGACATTGCCCGTCACGGTCAGCGGATGTTCGGGATCGGACACCGCGAATGTCGCGCCGTCGGCAAGCGTCAGATCGCCCACTATCGTTCCCGTGCCCGAAAACTCGCCGCAGACATTCACAGGACCTTTCCACGTCCCGATCAGATGTGCCTTTGCACCAGTCTCTACCTCCAGCTTCGCAGTTTGAGCACCATTCATCGAAGTCGCTTGATCGCCGGAGAGCGTAAGCGTTCCAGCCGTCGATACGCCTGGCGCGACAATGAGTCCGCCAAGCCTGCTTTGCGAGTCTGCCGCAATCGTGCCGGCCCAAGTGGCATCCCGGTCCTGAAGGACGCGGAGATAACGCGCCGCACTCGAATTCACGTAGTTCCCCTGCAGCTTGCACGTCCCGGCAAGGCTCCCGACGACATTCGTTATTCCCGGCCGGGCAAAGAGAAGATCATCCTGCTGTTCGTTTTCTAGGGCCATCCCGATGGGGAAATTATTGGTAGAGACTGCGCGCCAGCCCTTGCCGTCGTATTTCAACGTACCCGTGCCGATTATGCGCCCATAATCAACGTCCGTTTCATTCACATCGCCATTGCCGGTACTCGTCAACGTGAACACGCCCGTGCCGGAAGTGGTAATCGTGGTGCCGCCTCCGAATCGGTTCAGGCTGGAGGCGCAAAGCTCGCCGTCGACCTTGATTCCGCCCGTCGCCCACCAGAAGGCGCCGTTCGCCACCGTGACTTTGGCCACGTCTTTTACGATTATCTGCCCGACCTTTGCTGTCTTGACGAACGTGGCGTAGTCCGGCATCGCCTCGCCGAACACGATGAATTTACCTTTGCTGACACCAAGGGCACCCGTAAAATCGGATGCGTCCTGAATCACGATGACGGTCCTCTCGGCGTTGGAATCCGTATAGAGCGTTCCGCTTCCAAGCAGTTTCCTGAACACGGTGCAACGATTTGGGTTGCTGTCATTGGCAGAATTACCGTTGTTTATGGTCACCGTCCCGGCAATCTCCACGGGAACGGTGTTTGTGTATGGATAGTTGCCGGGCGCACGAAGCCAGCCGGTGATGCCGCCAATACGGACGACTGACGATTCGTTGCCGTAGGAATTGGCGGTGAAGTCCGTGACAGCAAAGTTCTTCAACGAGATTACTCCTGTCCACTGCGCATGATCGGCGACGAACGACGGAACGGCAGTGGAGGTAAACACGTTGCCACCCACCGTCGGCAACGCCGTATATTCGATCACAGGGCGCCCCGTGACGCGCGAGAAGTCGAATGCCGCCTCGTTACCCGCCGGCGGCTTCACGGTGAAGGAGCCGTCGCAGACGAACTGCACGTTTGTCGCCGTCGCGAACGTCGCATCGCCTGTGATCGTCACGCCGTCGGCGACGCGAAGTTCAAGGTCTTTTGCCAATGACATGCCGTTGATCGCCGAGACAGACGTGTCCGTCGAGACTTCGACCACGGACGTTTCAGACGGGAATTCATAGGCTGCCGCCTCCGCCGCCGAAAGGCAATTGGTGAACACGGCCACAGCCAGAATCTTCATCCCCGTCTGAGCATAGACACGTGTGGATCCATCCTTGTCCATGCCGCCAAGGGCGATTCCGACAGGAGTCAGCCAGCCGCTGTACTTCAAGCTCGCGCAACTAGCTGTGCGGGAACCATTGCGATAGACAGTCGTCCCGGAGGCCGAGTCGTACGTCATGCATATCGTCTGCTCACTCGTCGTATATGCGGTGGAATTCAGCGATTCATGTTTTTCAAAGTGTTCGCCGTTTGCGAAATATGAAGTGTAGACACCTGCCCCGTATGAAAAATTCCATCCGGTTGCGATTCCAATCTTCACGTTGTTGTCGCCGCTGCAATATCCGCCTTCATCGGCAAGCAAACCGATAAGTCCGCGATAGACATTGTCGGAAAGATTGAGGTTGGAGCACTTCATGGCCACCGTCACCTTGCCTGCCGTGCCGAAGGCGCCTGCGGCGTCAGCCGTGATGGTGACAGCGGTCTTCTGATCTTCGCTGCCTATCTGGACGAAGGAACCGTCGCCCGCGACCATGTTCGCCGCATTCAGGTTCAACGTGTATGTGCAGGAGCCGACGGTACGGGTACGGACGTCGAACTTGAAACCGGGCATCGCGCCGTCCCATACCGCGACAGGCGTCGCGGCGCCGACGGTCATTGCCGTCATGGCCATCGCCCCTGCAAGCATCGCAAATCCAGTGCTTTTCATGATTCCCCGTCTCCCAATGCGGGTTCATTTTCAAGAGTGGCCGCTTGGCGCACCCATGATGCCGCGCATGTAGCCGAGCGCGAACGCCATGCCCGTCTCCCAGAAATCCACCGCGTCGAGGCGCGGCGTGTGGTCGGGAATTATCGTGCCGTCAAAGCCGCATTTCTCGTAGATCGCCATCGCGCGCTTCATGTCCACATAGCCGTCGTCGATGAATACCTCGCTGTAGCGCGGCAGCGTGCCTGACGTGTTGCGGAAATGCACGTAGCCGATGCGCCCGGACGAAGCGAACTCCTCGATGGCGGCGTAGATGTCGATGCCGCGCATGGTGGAGATCGTGCCCTGGCAGAATTCAAGGCAGTTCGTCGGCGAATCTACGAGCGCGATGAGCTTGCGCATTCCCTCCACGGAGGTGAGCGGGCGGAACGTCCCCTTCAAGTATTCGATCGGCGGATCGTCGGGATGGGCGCAGAGCTTCATGCCGTATTTCTCGGCCACGGGGCAGAGGTTCCCGAGGAAATACTTGAGCCGCGCCCAATGCTGTTCGGGCGTTGTCGGCGGCAGCACATCCACGGCGCTGCGCCGCTCGATCTCGGTGTTGAACCAGAAACGGCGCGAAGGGAGAGGCGAATGGTCCACCTTGTCCTCGTCGAACTTCTTGATCGCCGCCGCGCCGCGTCCGTCGCCGTTGTTCACCTCGGAATAGTACCCCTGCACACCGCAGCAGCTGAAGTTGTAGCCGAAGCACTTGATGCCGACCTCGCCCGCGTTCGACACGGTCTTGACCAGGTTCGCCATCTGCTCGTCCTTCCCAGGCTCGTCCAGCACGACGTGGTCGATGTGCTGGGGATGGAAGTTCTCGATTCCCTCCAGCACCAGGCCGTGCTTCTTCGCCTGCGCGGCGATGCGCGCGAAGTCCTCCGCGTGCCACACGCCGTCGCCCGCGCCGAACGGCACCCACGCGACAACCGTTTCACATCCGAGCTGACGCGCCATCGCGAGATGCGCATCGCTCCACTTCTCAGGATGCATTGCAATGCCAAGTTTCATTTTCACCTCTTCTTTCGCCTACACTTCTTCCGCAAGCAGCGCATCGCCGCCATGGAACACGAGGACGAGGCGGTGTAGGGCAACGGCCGGCAGGGCGGTCGCCCCGCGGCCGCCGAGCCGCCATTCGGTGGCGATATCATGGTCGGACGCATACTTGTCCAGCTGCTCAATGGCCTCGGCCTTGATCTTCGCGAGCTCTTCGGGAGCGGGAGTGTCATCTCCAGCTTTCACGTACTTCATCTCGATGAGCGCGGCGTGCGCGATGTCCGGCCAGCGGGAGAGTTGCGGTACAAGCGCGATGTCGTAGAATCCTCCGCCCGCCTCGTGCTCATGCCGGACGAAATACGGCCCGCCAGCGGCGCAGAGCAGCGCTACGAGCGTCGCCGGCACCACCTTCTCGCCCTCGACCGCGTCGCGCACCGCGAAGTTCTCCTTCGCGATCTCTGCAAGCGTCCCGACAAATCCTCGCCAATTCCCATTGTCGGCGAACTCGCAAAGCCCGTCGTTGATGCCATACACCCTCTCGTCGATCTTGTGGACGTCTGCGTAGGCGGCGGGGATTATCTTAGCCGCGAGTTCCTTCAGCGTCTCGTTTGGGACGCCGAACTCCATCTTTCCGAACTTGCCGCCCGTGATTGTGGTGATGCCGAGCCAATAGAGGAGCGACGTGAAGTTCTCCTTCTGCGAAAGCTCCCCTGCCTGAAACGACTTTACGAGCCGCTCCGATAGCGAACCTCCCGCCAACAGATTCTCCAGAACGTGAAAATTGCCGTTGAGCCGCCTGTCCGCCGTGATGAGATGGCGAATCTTCGCGTAGTCGGTACGCAGGTTCTCGTCGATGAAGTCATCGGGGAACTGCTTTGTGCGCCACAGATGGCTGAAAAGCGAGAGGACGAGCGTCGTGTTGGCGAGAGCCGGCGCGTCCGCGCTGCCGAAGCGATAATTGTCGTACCATGCAAGGGCTGCATTATACGCTTTGTCGGCGTCGAAGCCGCAACGCGGGGCATAGTAGTCGGCGATGGCGCGCAGGTCGTCGTGGCGGAATCCTGTCAAATCGGCAAATTGGGGGTCGAGCGAGATGTTCGTCCCGATGTTGAAGCCGCTCGTCACGTCGTCCATCGTCACGGGCGAAACGCCGGTGATGAAGAGGCGCGCCACGGGAGCGTCCGTCCCGGAAGTCGCAGACTTAAGAGACGTGAAGAAATCCTTGAAGAATCCATCGCCGTGGCAGAGACTGTCATACACGGACTGCCCATGCTCGGCAAGTATGGTGTTCGTGAAGTTGTCGTATTCGTCGATGATGACGTAGAGTTTCGTGTCCGTTCCCTTGAGGCCAAGGTATATCTGCGCAAGCTTCTTTCCGATGTCCGGCGCGTTCAGGATACGGTCCGCGAGCTCGTCCGAGAGAATCTCTCTGTAGTTTCTCGCGAATGTGTCGCACTGCAGCGACGCCTTGTAGTCGAAGTCGCCCTGAACCTTGTCCACATCCTTCGTGATCGACGCGAAGTCGAATCTCAGCACAAGGTACTTGCCGCGTTCGTCCGTCGGGTTTTCGCCTATGTCCGTCCCGGAAAAGAACGCATTGAACCTGTCGGCGTAGCGCACGTCGTAGTACGCCTCGAGAATGGAAGTCAAGAGCGACTTGCCGAACCTGCGCGGCCGCAGGAACAATGCGTAGCGCGTCGCCTCCAGGTCGCGGATCTTCGCTGTGCGGTCCACGAACCAGGCGTTCGCCTTGCGTATTTCGGCGTAGTCCGCCACGCCGTAGAGTATGGGCCTAATTTTCTCCATGGCGCATAGTATAGCAAAATCCCGTCGACCGTGCGTTATTCATTCCGCAATCCTGTTCTTGCGGAACGTAAAGAAGAAGGACGTCGCGATCATCGCCGCGCCGGCTGCGTAGCATCCGCCAAGAACCGCAAAACCGATCTCGAATCCGTGTATTCCGTAACGGTCCGAAAGCGCTCCTATCATCAGCGGAGACAGCGAGCCGATCAGGAACGCGACCATCGTCATCAAACCCTCCGCCGTCGAACGGTGCTCCGGCGGCACCACGTCGAACAGCGACGCATGGGAGTTCACCTCGAACAGCCCGCGAAACACTCCGTACGCGGCGACAGAAGCCCAGACGCCGACGAGAGTCGATGAAAAGCCGACCAGCACGAGCGCCGGCACGCCGAAGATGAGCGCGACAGACTGAAACCCAAGCCGGAACCTAGGGAACCTCTTCACAAGCGCGTCGGTTATGATCGCGCCGATCATGATTGCCACGAACGCGGCAAGGTGGTGGTAGAGCATCGTCCCGTTCCCCGCCGCGCCCACGGACAGATCGAACTTGCGCGCGACGAACTTCGGCGCCCAGCTGAGGTATGCGTTGTTCGCGAACACCACCGCCACGAACCCGCCCGTCGCCAGCAGCGCCGACGGATTGCCGAAGTACGCGCGCAGAGATTGCGAGATGGACAAACCATCCCGCGCGTTCGCGCGCGGACGCGCGGGACTCGCGCCCCTGCCCTCCTTCAGCGCCCAGATGAACACCACGCCCAGGATGAAGCCGAGCCCGCCAAACGTGAAGAAGACGGGCCGCCAGCCGCCGTACAGCTTGAGGGCCCACGCGACGAGCGCGCCCGAGAACATCAAACCGCAGTAGAGCGCCGACTGGTGGATGCTGAGCGCGACGGAACGCGTTTCCTTGTGGTGTGCGGCGATGAGCGCGTACGCGCTCGGCGCGTAGAACGATTCGCCGCCGCCGGTGGCGATCGAACGGAAGAAAATGAGGCCGCACATCCCGCCCACAAGACCCGTGCAGGCCGTCATGAGCGACCAGAAGATAAGCGAGGCGGTGATGATCCACTTGCGGCTTATCCTGTCGCCGAGGAACCCGGCCAGCGGCGTCGTCACCGCGAGCGTGCAGAAAAGCGAGGTGTTGATGATGCCTATCTGCACGTCCGTAAGGTGCAGTTCGTCCTGGATAGGAATCGTCAGCAGCCCGAACAGCACGCGGTCGGCCTGATGGAAGAAGAAGGCGCACGAGAGAAGCGCCAGCATTACCCACTTGTAGTTCTTGCCCATTTCAGCGCTCCCTTATCGTGGACGTGTCGTCTCTGCCTTCAAGTTGCTTCATTTCGCCTTCCCTTCGTTGTTCCACTTGTCCACGCTCGTGACCGCGAAAACGGGAGGACGGCTGTCCTCGGCCGCCGCAGCGCGCGAGGACACGTGCTCTCCCAGATCCAGCGACGTCGCCACGGTGGAGGCGATCTGCTTGCCGTTCTTGTATACGCGATAGTAGCGGTGCTCCGGCTCCTCGTTCGCCGCCCAGCCTAGCTTACCGTCCACAATGCGTATCTTCGTGATCGCGGCGGGCACGTGATTCTCGTAGTCCGTCGTGAGGAACGTCATGGACTTCGCGGGAAGCGACACGGTGATCACGCCATCCTTGGCGGCGACAGTGCCGGACATCGGCTGGAGGTCGTTGAACGGGCTGTACGGCACGTGCGCGGCTTCGTATACGTAGCGCCGCAGCGGCTGGTGGAACGCTGGCGTGCCGTCCACGCGCGTCTTCCACGACGAGCAGTCGACCGTGACGGTCTTGGCCGGCCCGCGATTGATGAGCGCGATGGACACGGAACGGTCGGGATTGATCACCGCGCCGCCGCGCAGCATCGGATCCGCAAAGGTGCAGGGCAGCACGGTCGCGTTCTTCCTGAAGAGCTTCACGAGCCACCCCATGGCGTACAGTTCGGCGTACGACGAGTAGTCCCTGTCCGTGGTCGACCAGCGGAACACGCCGCACTTGTTGTACTTCACGTCCATGCGGAAACCGCACTTGCCTGCGGCATAGCGAGCCTTTTCCTCAGGCGTGTCGCCGTCTTCGATCACGAACGGATCGGGGTAGTCGACGAAGCTCCAGTCCACGCATGCCGCGGCCCCTTGGTTCATGGCGGCAAGCCCTATCTCGCACTTGCAAAGCACGCTCTCGTGCCGCGTCTCCGGCTGGCGAAGATGATAGCTCGCGTCGTCCACCATCACGCCCCTCTTCCCCCCGGTCGGATGAAAGCCGTATTCGCCGAGGATGTAGCGCTTGGCCTTGCAGGAAAGCGCACGCTGCACGAGATTCGAGAAAAAGGCGTTGTAGGTGCTCCATGCGCTGAGATCGTCCGTCTTCCTTCCCACGTACCAGTGCGTGCAGTACACCCCCACATAATCGTCCATGTTGTCCTTGATCCAGTCTAGCATCTTGTACACGCCCTCGTACCCGGACTCGTCTGAGGCCAAAAGACGTATGTCGAGATCGTGGCGGCGGAACGCATGGAAGAGGGCCACGTAGAAGTTCTTGAACAGCTGCCACCTTTCTTCCCCCTTCGCGAGCCATCCCCATCTGTCGCCGTTCATAAGCTCGTTCGTCAGGCAATAGTAGCGTATCTTGCGGCAGTTGCGGAACTTTATGAGATATTCGAGGTTCTTGGCCACCTTCTCCGCGTATGCTTCCGGGTCGATGGTCTCCGCCAACGACGGCATTGCGCATGGCACTGCGTAAATCGTCGTCCCAGCCTTTCTGAACGTCAGGTCGTAGTAGTCCGCGAACCGGTCGAGATCTTCCTTCGACTGGTCGGCGAAGCCCGCGTACACGCGCGCGAAGGTGGGCGAGAGTTCCGCGAACGTCTTCAGGACTCGCTGGTCGCGGAAGTCGTCCGGCATGAGCGAGAGGAAGTTCGCCTCGGAATTCTGGAACCCGAACCCGTTGAAGAGCCAGCGGAAGTACGGCTTTTCGATCGTCACGTCAGCTGCGGCAAGTACCATCCCGGCAAACGCGACCGCCGCCAGCACCATCTGTTTTCCTGTCTTGAACACCATTGTTTTTGTTTCCTTTCTTGCTTTGTCGATTTAAAGGTTCTTCTTTGGGCCATCTACCGTGCGCATTCCGTCTGGTCGGAGTCGAGGCCGGGCATGTCGCGCGCGCCCATAGGTCCGCCGTCCGTGGCGCGACCCGTCCCGAACGTGCCGGGCTTGAGCCGATAGTCGCGCGCGGCGGGATTCACGAACTCCGGCATCCCCCAGATCGAATTCGCGTCCAAGCCCGCCTCCGCCTTGTAGAGGACGAACGCGTCGCCGCCGGCGGCGAACGAAAGCCGCTTCGCCTTCGGGTTTACCTTGCGGTCATGGGCGGTGAGATGCATCTCGAATATCTTGTTCTCCGGGATGCAGTAGAGGTTGTTGTCCATCTCCAGACCGTCCTTCGCGGCAGGATTCTTCATGCGCCAGTCGTTGAACATGCGCGTGCTGCGGTCCGTGGTGCGCACGAAGATGTTGTTGCGCACCACGAAGTTGGTGGTGGGCGCGGGATTGTCGTAGAGCATCAGGTGGGCACCGTTGGGGTTTGGCCGCTGATCGTGGCTCCAGCAATAGCCCGCATCGACGAACGTGTTGTGCTCCACGAGGACGTTGCACGTGAAGGACGTCGGATCGTGGTTCCAGTATTCGAACGAATACTCTGCCTGCCACACGACGTTGTCGCGCCAGACGATGTCGATCTCCGGCAGCGGGCTGCCGAGCGTCTGGCTCGTGAGCGCCGCATCGTAGATTTGCCACAAGCGGTTGCGCTCCACCAGATTGTGGCGGCAATGTCCCCAGAACTCGATTCCGTTGCCGAAGCGCACGGGGTAGCGCTTGCCCGTCGCGGAAGTCTGCCAATACTGCAATCCGCCGCCGATCCAGTAGATGTCGCAGTTGCGGATCGTGATGCGCTGCGTTCCGCCGCCGCCGAATCCGTGCGCGCCAGTGTAGCGCACGGCCAGCCCGTCGTACGTCACGTCATGGCAGTCGCCCTCGTTCACCACCGTGATCGTCTTGGCCAGCTCGATCGACGTGAACATCTCGCCGGGGTTGCGCGCGCACTTCATCAGCACGCATCCGTCGTACGGATTGAACCAATAGTCGAGCTCCTTCTGCAGCTCATGCGGTCCCCACATCTTCTTGAAGCCCCACTTCTCGCCGTGGTTCAGCACGACGATGCCGACGTCGCGCTCTATGAACTTCGAGAGGTCCACCTCGGCCGCCGTGAATCCCAGCACCTGGATGTCGAGCGTACAGCCGTCCGGCATCACGTCGCCGATCGAGAAATGCACCGCGCCGTCGCCGCCGGTTCCCGTCATGACCACGTCCACATCCTGCCAATCGGTCGTCAGCGGCTGCGTGCTGACCTTGGGGATTCCGCCTTTCAGGCGCTCCGCGAACGGCTTTGTATGCTGAGTGAAGGCGACGGCGCCGATCATGAACGGCTTGCTGGCGCGAAGGCGCATCTTCAGCACGCCCCCTTTCGGCAGACCGTCGATCTTCGGCCCCCACACCTGCAGCGAGTGCGCGCGCATCACCTTGCGATGTCCCAGCGGATCGCCGCGCTTAACGCACGTCACGCGAACGAACGTCTCGCCGTTCTCCGTGACCTTCGCCACGCTGCCCTTCGAATTGTTCTGGAACGAGCCAGACCATCCGTCATGCGAACCGGACCATGCGACAGCGCCCATTTTCAGAGACGGCTTGGCGGTGGACCACACGCCAGGGGAATCCTCGAACCAGTCCTCGGGCCGCGACCTGTCGACCGACTGTTGCAGAATCGGCTTGGGGCCCTTGCCGTAGGAAGAATAGATGACAGGGCATCCTTCACTGCCGCTCTTCGGCTTCAATGTACCGCGCCAAACGCCGCCACGCTTGAATAGCAGCTTGTCGCCAGGCCGCGCCGATACGGCGTTGGCCTTGTCAAGAGACTGCCAGGCCGTCGCTGGCGAAAGGCCGTCGTTCGCGTCGCAACCGGCATCGCTGTCGAAGTAGTACGTTGCCGCAGCGGCGGAAGCAGCGCAGAAGATTCCAGCGGACATCACCGCCACGAAATAGCTTGTGTTCGTTTTCATGGGAAAAGTATAGCATTTATTTTCCCCGGCACAAGCATGAAATCTTGTTGGAGGTTCCCCAATTTTTCTCTGGCTCACCATCCATCGATTCGCCGTCCGCCCGTGTGTAGTGCGTAGTACGTTGTGTAGTGCGTAGTGTAGGTACGTCCGATTTCCGGCGCTCAAGGGCTCGTGCGAAAGCGCGCGTTGCGGCTTGCGTCACGGGGTCTCGGCAATCGCCAGATTGCCGTCGCCCCCTGCCGCGGCGCCGTCCGCGCGTGTT
>Ga0310786_10001895_pt1 | contig 33084 bp, 33 predicted proteins | sample AusTroGonzalo_MG_FD_203881 | JGI IMG/M metagenome (GOLD analysis project Ga0310786, IMG submission 203881) | Bovine rumen microbial communities from tropical cattle in Woodstock, Queensland, Australia - Gonzalo_03 (v2) (version 2) | ecosystem: Host-associated > Mammals > Digestive system >... | reverse complement strand
GAGCTGCAGATCCTCAGCCTCGAGATCCAGCGTATGCCAAAAGATCCGAAGCGTGCGTTCGCTCATCCTGCCGATGCTCCGTACCTGAGCGTCTGCACCACAGGTACGCACGACACGAACCCGCTGCGCGCATGGTGGGAGGAGGACCGCGCCGTGACGCAGAAGTTCTACAATGACCAGATGGGTTGGTGGGGTGAAGCACCGGCAGTCATGACGCCGGAGATAGCCGACTTCATCGTCAAGCAGCATATGTACAGCCCCGCGATGTGGGTTATCCTGCCGCTGCAAGACTGGCTGGCTGTAGATGGCGAGGTGCGTCTGCCCGATGCCAACGGCGAGCGTATCAACGTGCCGGCTAACCCGCGTCACTTCTGGAACTACAGAATGCACATCAGCATCGAAGAGCTGATGAAGAAAGACGCGTTCAACGAGCACATCCGTCACCTGACGGCAGTGCGCTAATAAAGGATGCGTGTGAGAAACAGTCCCTCGGGCGGCGCGGATTGCCCCGCCGCCTGACGGGATTGTGAAGCGATAACCGACGAGAAATTCTGAGGCGACAGTTTGCCTCTGCCTACCTCAAAGAGCGTGCCGACAATGGCACGAACCATATTCCTGAGGAACCGGTCAGCGGTGATGGTGAAGATTGCACCATCACCGTTTGTTGTCCACCCTGCCTGTGTCACGGTGCAGATGGTGGTCTTGGCATCAGTGTGCACCTTGCAGAACGATGCAAAGTCATGCGTGCCGAGCAGATACCGCGCGGCATCGTTCATGGCGGTATAATCTAAAGGTACGGGCATGTACGTGCGCGTATCGCGCGCGAAAGGTGACTTGCGAGTACTGATGCGGTACTCGTATGTGCGACTCTTGGCGGAGAACCGTGCATGCAGGTCATCCGCCACGGGGAATATCCGGTACACCGCTATGTCCGGCGGCAGCAACCGGTTGAGGCGTTCCTTGGCAGGCGGTTCGACATCGAGATCGAAATGCGCGAACATCTGCATGGCATGTACGCCGGCATCCGTCCGACCGGCAAAGGTCAGCGCCACAGGTTGCCGCAGGATCGTGGCAAAGGCGTCCTGCATAACGCCCTGCACAGTCACGCCATTCGGCTGAACTTGCGAACCGTGGTAATGGGTACCTTTATAGGCGAACTCGATGAAGTAACGCATAGATTTGTTGATTGAGTTCGGGACTGAGTTGCCAGCGGTAAGCCAGCCATGCAACGATGACGATAAGCATCGAACGCAGCAGACTGCTCAGCCAGATGTTCATGGCGGGCATGAAACGCAGGCACAGACCATTAGCAACAAACAGCCCGATGAGCAGCACGATGATCAGCAGATGACGTCTGGTCAGTAGCCGGCTGCCAAGAGCAAGCCGCACCGTGATGATCGCCAGCACATAGTACGACACCTGCGATATGAGCGTTGCCGCAGCCGCACCGTCCATACCCCAGCGCGGGATGAACAGGTTGTTGAGCACCAGTGACAGAGCGGTCAACACAAACGACAACAACAGCGAGAACGGGTAATAGCGCGAATAACTCAACGCCGTGAGTTCGAATTGGAACGTAGCGACAAACAGTTGCCCTATACATAGCAGCAGCACCGTCCGGCGGGCTATAGCGTAGGTGTCACCGTTCGGCAGGATAGCGAAGATAAGGTCGATATTCACCCAAATAACTGCCAGAATCAATCCGCCGACCAGCAGCAGGTTACCGGTGACCTGCGCAAGCAGATGTCCTGTCTCTTCGCGGTCATTGTTCTTGATAGCCAACGACAGTTGCGGCGAGGCGATAGCCGTGAGCGAGCGGTACGGGATACTGACCATCACCGCCATATAGGTAGCGATAGCGAAGATGCCCGTGTAACTGAGTCCCATCTGAGCCGTGATGAAGAACGATGATAGTGTCGGAGCCAGCACCGACACCACAGCCGACAGGACGAGGAACGCCGTGTAGTACAGATATTTCTTGACCAGCGGTTTGTTCTGCTTAAGGTACGCAAAGTCCGGCTTGAGACTTATATCGCCCAGCGAGAACAGATACGCCGCATTACATAGCGCAGCCAGCGCATACACACAGACAAGCGACCACACAAAACCATCCATCGAAAGGAAACCGAATGCGTAGAGCAGATAGACGATGAGCAGACCGATACGCGTCAGCAATTCGCGCACCGCACGCGGCACGACGATATGCATACGCACATTGGCGTTCGTCTCGAAGACCGCCTGATACAACATGAAGAACGCCAGCGGAAGGACGAGATAGTAGTAGTTGACGAACAGCGGGCTCTTCTCACCAAACCACTGACTGAGCGGCGTGTAGCAGGCGAGGAACAAAGCAGCCACGAGCATGAAACCCACCATCGGCACGATCATCGTCCAGAAGAAGAAGCCGTGCTCGTTATTAGATTGCGTGTTGGTGACTGCGTGTTGGTGACTGCGTGTTGGTGACTCTGTGTTGCTGACAAAGTACGGATAGAAGCGTAGGATAGAAGAGCTGGTGCCGAGTTGCGCCAAGCCGATGAACAGCGTGGCGGCATCAATCAGCACACGCGCAAGACCGATATCCTCTGCCGAGAGAAAGCGCGTGATGACAAAAAAAGTCGTCAGGAAGCCCACCGCCACGCCTAAATACGTGACGATGGTACCTCTGATACTTTGCTTTGCTATAACGCCCATGGTTGTGTGGATAGCAGCCAACATTGGCTGCTGACTTTATTTCTCAATGTCAAGCAGCTCAACCTCGAAGATCAGGGTTGAGTACGGCGGTATCGAACCTGCAGCACGGCTACCGTAACCGAGTTCCTGCGGGATATAGAACTTGAACTTCGAGCCTACAGGCATCAGCTGTACGCCCTCCGTCCAGCCGGCGATAACCTGATCCAGACCAAACACGATAGGCTCGCCACGCTCTACACTGCTGTCAAACACATCGCCGTTGATCAGCGTGCCGTGATAATGCACCTTCACGCGATCCGTAGCAGCGGGCTTCTTACCTTTGCCCATCTTCAGCACCTCGTATTGCAGACCGCTCTCGGTGGTGACTACGCCCTCACGGAGTTTGTTCTCCTCGAGGAACTTCTCCCCCTGCTCCTTGACATCACCGTACTTGATCTTATCCATCGTGGCGCGGATATACTCACCTGCCGACTGACCGTCAAACTGGCTCTCGTCACCGAGCAGACCGTTGATGAATCCCTGCTTGATGAGTGCAAAGTCGGTAGCCAGCGACGGTTCGCCAATCAGGCCATTAGCCTCTTGCTCCTTGATACTCTTACCGATCTGCTCGCCCATGTTCTTGAGTTGCGGATTGTGTACTCGTTCCTTCAGACCTTTGTTGATATGCTTGATCAGGTCAGCTTTCTTGGCGCCAAGGCTGTCGTCAGTCAGCACGTACATAGCGATGTCGGCTCCGTTCATCAGACCGAACGCGTAGTTCAGCGAATCGTTGAGCGACTTGAGGGCAACGGTCTTCACCTTGCTCGGGCACGAACCCTTGATAGGCTTGCCGGCTTTCTCGGTCGAGCCTTGCGAAACAGCATACTCGTTCTGGAAGAACTGACGAGCCTCAGCGGCATCCATCACGGTGGTGTCGTTCTCCAAGCCGTTCACCAAACCCTGGAAGAACAATTTCTCGTTCAATGTCCATGCGGGGTTATCTGCCAGACCGTTCTTCTCGCTCTGGGCGATGCTGGCACCGATATTCTTACCGATACGAGCCTCTTCAGTCAGTTCGGGAACCGATCCGTCATAACCGGCTTGCAAGGCATCGATAAACTCCGTAACAGTCTCTGTTGAACTGTCATTGCGGAGGTAGTACGCTTTGATCTGTGCTCCGTTAGCGACGCCAAGAGCGAAATTGATAGAGTCGTTCATGCTCGCTAACTCTGCTTGTTGTGCGGTGTAGGTGTTTCCGCACGAAACCATTGCCATGGCGGCAAGGATGATGATTGATAATTTCTTCATTTCTGTATATGATTATTGTCTTTTTTGTGAGCAGCCATGCATAGCTGCTACCATTATGTTATTCAATACCTAAGAGTTCAACGGTGAATACGAGTGCCGAGTACGGCGGGATCGTTGCGCCAGCGCCACGCTCACCATAACCGAGATGGTAGGGGATGAACAGCTTGTACTTCGAGCCCACAGACATCAGTTGCAGACCTTCCGTCCAACCGGCGATCACCTGATTCAATGCGAACGAGATAGGCTCGCCGCGTTTGTAACTGCTGTCGAACACGGTACCGTCAGGTAATGTGCCTTCGTAGTGCACGCGCACGGTGTCGGTGGCTTTGGGTTTCTGTCCGATGGTTGCGTCCAGTACCTCATACTGCAAACCGGAAGCCGTCACCTTCACGCCCGGACGTTTGGCGTTCTCAGCGAGGAACGCCTCACCGGCAGCCTTGGCGGCTACGGAAGCTTTCTCTTCCAGTTCAGCGAAGAACTTGCTGATAGCCTGCTGGGCTTCCTGAAAACTTACTTTGGGTTGATTACCTTCCAGCATGTCTTGCACGCCGGCTGCCAGATCGGCGTAGGCAAGTTCCTTCACGCCGCTGGACTTCATCTGTTGGCCTATCGAGAGACCTAATCCATAACTAATTTTATCCATAATTTCATTTACTATTTGGTCATTTACCATTTACTATTTAGTGAGTTCGAGGTAACGGGAGAGGTATTTGCCGATGATGTCGAACTCGATATTCACTTCCGTGCCTACTCCGATATACCTGAAGTTCGTATTCTCGTAGGTGTAGGGTATGATACAAACCGACACGTAACCTGTGTCGCCCTTGACATCGGGTTCGCAGACCGTGAGACTCACGCCGTTGATGGTGACTGATCCTTTGTCCACGCAGAAGTAGCCGCGCTTGATCATCTCCGGCGTAGAGTGGTAGGCAAAGCGGAAGTACCACGAGCCGTCTGTCTCGCGGCGCTCGATGCAGGTGGCTTTCTGATCGATGTGCCCTTGCACAATGTGACCGTCCAAGGCTTTGTCAAGCGTCATAGCGCGTTCCAGATTGACATAGTCGCCTACCTTGAGGGCCTCGAGGTTCGTCAGCCGCAGCGTCTCTTGCATGGCGGTGACGGTGTAGGTATCTTTATCCGACGATACAACCGTCAGACACACACCGTTGTGGGCGATGGACTGATCAATACTGAACGCATCACCGAAAGGATTGCGCAGTGTGAAATGTTTATTGGTCTGCTCTTGGTCAATTCGGACGACCTGAGCCATAGCTTCTACGATTCCTGAGAACATCTTATTATTTACAATTTAACAATTTACGATTTATGATTGATGAAAGGGGAAAGTCCTTACGAGTCAAAACTACCAAATATACTGCAATCAATATAGTTCCTATAGCCATCAGCAGCCACATGTCGTGGGTGTAATGCAGACGCAACGCATAATATACAGCCAGCAGACCGAGGGTCAATACCGTATATTGTCCTATGCTGCGCAGGTCGTAAGGTATCGGGGCTTTCTTCTGCCCTATGCAATACGAGAGCAGCATAATCACGAAGTAACAAACAAGACTGCTGCCGCAACTTGCCCAATAACCGATGAGCGGCACGAACACCACTTGCAGCACAAGGGTGATGGCGAGTCCGATGAGCGAGAAGTAGGCACCCCACTTCGTCTCGTCCGTGAGTTTGTACCAGAACGAGAGGTTGAAGTAGACGCCTTGGAACACGTATGTCCACAGCACAACCGGCACGATCTTCAACCCTTCCCAATACGCACTCGATACAATGTACCGGAAGATATCCAGGTAGAAGATGACACCCAGCAGGATGAGGTACGAGAAGATAATATAGTACTTCATCGCATCGGCGTATGCCTCAACGGAGTGACGGTCCTTGTGCTTTGAGAACACAAACGGCTCGTAGGCGTAACGGAAAGCCTGCGTGAACATCATCATCACCATCGCCACCTTGAAACACGCGCCGTAGATACCCAATTGCGCCTGGGCATCCTCGCCCGGGTAGAGATAGGGGAAGAGGATGCGGTCGAGGGTCTGGTTCATGATGCCCGCTACACCCAGCACCAGCAACGGCAAGGAGTAGCGAAGCATGAGCCGCAGCACCGCGCCATCAAAATGTCCGCCTTTGGGCAATGTGAACGGCAGCAAAACGAGCGTCTGGATAGCGGTAGCAAGGATGTTACTTAGAAAGACGTAGAACACATCGTTCTTACCCAGCACAACGAGGAACAACAGGTTGAACGCTATGTTCAAAATGACGAACAACAGTTTCAATCCGGCAAACAGCATTGAGCGCTTCTGTTGCCTCAGATACGCAAACGGGATGCACGCAAACGCATCAATAGCCACCGTGACGAACATCATCGCCACGAACTCCGCGTGGTCAGTGTAGCCTAATACGTCAGCTATAGGTTGGCGGAAAAGGGTGACGAGCACAGCAAACACCGCACTCGTGGTCAGCAGACAGAGGAAGGCTGTCTTATAGACCGATGCACCATCCTGATCCTCACGGTTGGCGAACCGGAAGAAGCCCGTTTCCATGCCATAGGTGAGGATAACCAGCAGCAATGCTGTCCACGCATACAGATTCGTCACGATACCGTAATCGGCAGTCTGCTTGAGCACATACGTATAGAGCGGCACAAGCAGGTAGTTCAGGAACTTACCTACTATACTGCTTACTCCATAGATGGCGGTGTCCTTCGCCAAGGATTTCATCTCACTCATTTTCCTGCTACAATTAGTACGATTTCCCCTTTCGGTGGTTGCTGTGTGAAGTGCTCGATGAGCTCTGCTAATGTGCCGCGAACGGTTTGCTCAAACAGTTTGCTTATCTCGCGACTGACAGAAGCTTGGCGGTCAGCGCTTAACACCCCGGATAGCTGCTCCAAGGTCTTCACGAGGCGGAAAGGTGACTCATAGATGACCATCGTGTGGTCTTGCTCTGCAAGCAGATTCAGTCGTGTCTGCCGACCTTTCTTCTGGGGCAGAAACCCCTCGAAGTAAAACCGCTCACACGGCAGTCCCGAATCCACCAACGCCGGCACGAAAGCCGTTGCGCCGGGCAGGCATTGCACCTCTACGCCACGCGCCACACAAGCACGCACCAACATGAACCCCGGGTCACTGATGCCCGGTGTACCGGCATCGGAGACGAGAGCCGCCTTTTCACCGGCGGCGATAGCGTCGGCTATGCGCTCACAAGTCTCATGTTCGTTGAACTTATGGTGCGCACGCAGAGGCGTATGGATATCGTGGCGCTTGAGTAGCACGGACGTGGTACGCGTGTCTTCCGCGTAGATCACATCCACCTCTCTGAGCACCCGCAGCGCCCGCATCGTGATGTCTTCCATATTTCCCACCGGCGTGGGGACAACGTACAACATTGATTAAGAATTAAAAATGCAAAATTAAAAATTAATTCTTATTGAAATCTCCGGTGAAGGACGTTGACGAACAGCTCGTAAGTGGGCGACTGTTTGTCCCAACTGAAATTCTCAACGAACGCTATAGCCTCGTCGAACGAATGCAGAGCGTTGAGCTCGGTGAGCGTTTGTTGCAGTTTCTCTGCATTCCCGCCGAACAGTTCGCGCTGGAACAGGAACCGGTCACCGATCGACACTGCCTGACGGATATCCGATACAGGCGTTCCGAACAGCGATGTCTGCTGCGGCACATGCGGTGCCTCGGGTTGAGGTGCATGCGCAGGTGCGGGAGCAGGATCTGGAACCGGTTGAGGCGTAGGTTCCGGCGCAGGTTCCGGTTGGGGCTCGACTACAGGCTCGGGCTCAACAATAGGCTGCGGTTCAACCACAGGCTCTGCAGCTGGTTCCTCTTGCGGCAGTTCAACCGTTACTTCTTCGTCCTCGGGGTAAACGAGTTCAACATCTACCTCCGGTTCAGGACTTACTTGTATCCCGTCTTCTATCAAACGGTGGATTTCTATCAGGTTTTTATTTGCCTCTTCGGACAATTGCGTCATAGCACTAAGGCTGTCACTCATCTGCTCGAAAAGTGCGTTCTTTTCAGCCAAACTGCTCTCCAATTGGGCAATACGCTCCTCTTGGGCAGCCAAACGTGCCTCAAGAGCTTCGAAATATTTGATTAGTTCGTTCATAACAACTGCGTGTTAGTTACTTCGTGTTAGTGATTACATGTTAGCGACTACGTGTTATTTCGTAGCATCTTCGAGTTTGCGCATGATTGAGAACATAAAGATGGCTGCTACAAGGCAAACACCTACGAATACACTCCATACAATCCACAAAGGCATATCGCCCCAGAGTTTGCCGCCGATGCGCACGAGGTAGTTGCCGATAGCCGTAGCCACAAACCAACCACCCATCATCATACCTTTGTATTTAGGAGGAGCCACCTTGCTGACGAATGATATTCCCATCGGGCTAAGCAGCAACTCACCAAACGTAAGAATAAGATAGGTGTAGATCAGTACATTGGCATTCACGAACGTAGCGTCGCCGCTCACGCGTGCCAGTTCCTGCTGTGCAGGAGTGAGCAAACCGATGGAGCAAACAGCCATCAGCACGTAAGCCGCAGCGGCGACAACCATACCGTAAGCAATCTTACGGGGCGCGCTGGGCTCTTTGCCCTTGGCTGCTAAAGCACCGAAGATAGCCATGCTTACCGGTGTAAGAGCCACTACGTAGAACGGGTTGAACTGTTGGAAGATAGGAGCGGCGATATTGATTGCCTCGGGGTGGTTGATATACTTGTACGCCAACACACCTACTGCCGCTGTACCTACGCAACCCCAGATGGTTTTGGATTTGCGTGTGCCGTCACCGAAGATTCCAAACAGCGAATATACAAGTATTGCTGCCATCACAAGGTTCATGATGTCGAACGCCATCGTCTGGGCACCGGTAACAACAGGATCCACAAACTCATCGGCAAAGAACGTAAGCGTCAGACCGTTTTGGTGGAAGGCCATCCAGAAGAACAGCACAACAACAAACACGAGGCACAAGGCAACGATACGTTTCTTGGTTTGTTCCGGCGTGAGTTCTTCAACCTGTGCATTATTGTTCTGTAAAGCCTGTTGTTTCACTGTGTTCTCTACATGTTTGAACCAAGGGCGGCAAGCGTAGTAGATTGCTATACTGAGCACGAGCGAAGCGCAGGCTACCATGAATGCAAAGTGGTAACTGTCGTTCACGCTGTAGCCGAGCGAGTCTTGTGCCCATGCCATGATCTTCACGGCAGCTGTCGGGGCGAACATTGCACCGATATTAATCGCCATATAGAATAGCGAGAACGCTGCATCACGGCGGTCGGCGTATTTCGGATCGTCGTAGAGGTTACCAACCATCACTTGCAGGTTACCCTTGAACAGACCTGTACCAAAACTGATCAGCAGCAATGCAAGGAGCATGATGCCCATAGCCATGCTGCCACCACCCAAGGGTATAGCCAGGCATATATATCCAAGGAACATAACAAAGATGCCGATGGTTACACACTTGCCGTAGCCAATCTTGTCGGCAATCATACCGCCAATGAGTGGTAAGAAATACACGCAGGCCAAGAATCCTGCATAGATACGCGACGCTGAGTCAGCCGACAAACCGAAGTTAGCGCGCAAGAATAGCGCGAAGACCGCGAGCATCGTGTAGTAACCGAATCGCTCGCCTGTGTTAGCCAATGCTAACGCAAATAGTCCTTTAGGTTGATTTTTAAACATAATGTATTTGGATTTTAGTTATATTTCAACATAATGTCTCCAGTTATGTACATCGTCAACGCGGGCATACTGGATGTCGCGAATGGCTTTGTACAGTCGCTCGCAGATTTTGCCTGCCTGCTCGCCGTACTCGTAGATCGTCCCGTTGTCAGGGTCGATGATGCGCGAGATAGGCGAGATAGCTGCGCCCGTACCACACGAAGCGGCTTCCTCAAACGTACCGAGTTCGGTTACAGGGATCTTGCGTTGCTCCACGCGGATACCGAGATCACGGCATAGAGTCATCAAACTGTCGTTGATGATGCTCGGCAAGATCGATTGCGAGAGCGGCGTGACGTAGGTGTTGTCCTTCACGAGGAAGATATTTGCTCCGCCACACTCATCGAGGTACTTATGCTCCTCGCTGTCGAGGAACAGTACACCCATCCCCTGCTCATGCGCAGGCTCCGTAGCGCGGAACGAAGAGGCGTAGTTGCCGCCTACCTTCCACTGCCCGGTGCCGAGCGGTGCTGCACGATCCACATGACGGTTGATGATGAACGGCGTCGTGCCGAAGCCTGCGGGGAAATATGGACCAATGGGCGTTACGATGACGCAAAACTCGAACTCCTGCGCCGGACTGACACCCACCTTGGGCGTTGTGCCGAATAGTATCGGACGGATATACAGCGTTGCACCAGTCTCGTAAGGTGGCAGGTAGTCGATATTCATGCGCACAGCGAGTTCACACGCCTCAATGAACAGCTCGGTCGGCACCGCTGCCATATACATCGCTTCCGCAGACTGCTGCATTCTTTTCGCATTCATCTCCGGACGGAAGATGCTGACCTGCCCATCCACAGTGCGATAAACCTTCAACCCCTCAAACGCCTGTTGGGCATATTGAAGCGCCGTAGCAGCAGCGTGCACAGGTATAATCGGATCGGATGTGGCGTAGGGTTTACTCCACACACCGTTCGCGTAGTGACTCCTAACAATATAATCCGTCGGAGTGTACGAAAATGTCAATTTTGCCCAGTCTATATCTTTCATTATAGCAATCAGCTATCAGTTTTCAGTAATCAGTTTTGTTATTGGTCCAAGATCCATGAGGGAGTCAAGGATGCTTGTGCCGTTGCCCCAATATTGCTCCATGTCTGCTTGCATAAATTGCTCGGTGTGTTGGAGCAGATGTTTGGGTTCGTCAGGTTTGTTATGTAACAGACGTACGATGACGTCGTGTAATCCTTCGTTGAGATCGAGTAGCCACTTCGTTTGCCCGGTATAGAACGGTGCGAAAAAGTCCGTGTAGTAATCCCAGTAAGGCGACTTGCCATACGCACTTTTGAGAGCCATCCAATGCTGGTGCTGCCAGTGTTGCTGGTAGCTGATCTGCACGTCGCGCGTCAGCTGCTTGTGTTCGACCTTCAACACCGGTACGGTCAGTATAATCTCATTCCCCTGCGCATCGTGTATCAGACAGCGGTTTCTGTACGTCTGTTTGACAAAAGACTCTTGCACCTCTATCTGCACCTTATCCGCCTCGAAGAACGCTTTATACCACGCCTCGGGTGCCAAATATGCCGTGGGCAAAACCATCATTCCGCTGTCAAGCCAAGACGATTCCACCGTATATGTCCCTTACCCCAAGGTTTGTCTTTCTCAATACTCAGCCATACAAAGATCGGCTGACCAACAATGTGGTCTTCCGGTACAAATCCCCAGTAGCGGCTGTCCGCACTGTTGTGGCGGTTGTCACCCATCATCCAGTAGTAGTCCATCTTGAACTCATACTCCTCGCCGATCTTGATGGGCTGGAACTCGTAGGCGTCGGCAATCCGCTTATATACCCAATAGTTCTCTTCGGTTATCATGACGCGGTCGCCTTTCTTAGGGATATATATCGGACCGTAGTTATCACGCGTCCAATCGTTATGCCCGAGGGGATAGACAGCGCCGCCATATTGTGCCGGTTCAAGTTCAATATTCAACACATGCGGATTCTTCAGCAGTTGCTCCTTCATCCTTTGCGTAAGCGGGAAGTGATAAACACCGGCCTCCACCATCATTCGGTCGTCCAGACTAATGCCGATTTTATCGAGGTAACTCTTTGTCAGCACATGTCCGTCGGTCTGCACAAAGTAGTTGAGCTGCGCAAACTCGTGCGTCGGCTCTTGTTCGCCGTTGATGTATATGACATTGTCGATGATCTGCAGAGAGTCACCCGGTGTGCCTACGCAACGTTTGACATAATTCTCCCTTCTGTCAACAGGACGAACGACGATGTCACCGAAGATGTCTTTGCGAGTGTTGACTACATTGCGACCGCGATAATGACACAGAGTGTAGTAATCAGGGTTTTGCACTTTGGTGCAGACCGTATCGCCGGCAGGGAAGTTGAACACCACTATATCGCCTTTCTGCGGCGTTTTCCAGCCGGCAAGGCGTTTGTAGTCCCAATGCGGATTGTCAATATAGCTCTTGCCTCCACCCAGCCACTGCGGGAATGTGTGTTGCACGAGCGGCATACTCAGAGGCGTTTGCGGCACTCTTGCGCCGTAGCCCATCTTCGATACATACAGGAAGTCTCCCACGCGTAGCGTCTTCTCGAGCGAAGATGAAGGAATCTGATAATTCTGGAAGATATAGATATTGATGAAATAAACAGCCACCAAGGCAAACACGATAGCATCGATCCAAGAGCAGATGGTATAGAGCAACGGATTAGCCTGCGGGTTCGCAGGTTCGCCTTTCTCTGCAGGTTTATACTTTCGCCACCAACTCCAAGGGATGTATTTGGTGGTGAACAGGTCTGCTATGAACGGCAAAAGCAATAGCCACCATAAACTTTTCCAATCACCCCATGCGACCCACACCACAAAAGCAATATAGAGCGTGCACCATATACCGGCGCGAATCCATCCGCCACGCGGCACGTCCTGTATGCGTTCGTTAAACGATTTCATCTTACTTCAATTGTGAATAGTAAATTGTTAAATTGTAAATCTTCAAATCCCTATGACCTCTGTCATTGTGTGCCACCCGCGTTTCCCGCACAGCCATTCGGCTGCCAACACAGCGCCCAAAGCAAACCCTTGTCGTGACTTGGCTTCATGCTTGAGTGTCAGGATATCCGCTTCGCTCTCCCATTTCACTTCATGGATGCCAGGCACCTCTCCCTCGCGAATACTCTCTATCGGGCAACTGATGGCTAATTGCTGATCATTAATTGCTTCGCGGAGCGTTACCGCCGTACCCGAGGGCGCATCGAGTTTGTGTATATGGTGAACTTCAGTAATAGACGGCTGATACCCACCGGTCTGTTGCAATAACCGTGCCAGATACTTGTTCACGGCAAACAATATGTTCACCCCTACGCTGTAGTTACTGCTCCATATGATTCCCGGGTGACCACATCCCTCTTTCCACATTCCACTTTCCACCTGCGCAGCCAACTCGTCTCTCAACGCTGCCGCATTCCAGCCCGTGGTGCCACTCACAACCGCCACGCCTTGGCCTATCGCCTCACGCACATTCTTTTCCGCTGCATCAGGACGGCTGAACTCTATCGCCACATCCGCACTGCGGAAAGCATCACTCTCCATAACCTGCGCAGATGCAACAGGGTCAATCACACAGACAATCTCATGCCCGCGTCCCACGGCAACGGATTCGATCATTCGCCCCATCTTACCGTATCCTATTAGTGCTATCTTCATCCGTTCTTGCAACAATAATTTAGATGCTACATATATGTGTGCGCACTGCATACGCGCACAAAAACAGACAAAGGTACAAAAAATATCCCGAATTTGCAAATTTTTAGTGTTTTTTTTAGCAAATAACATAATTCTGCTATTTCGTGCGTAAAAAATTTGCATATATCAAAATTTTTTTGTACCTTTGCAGTTGGATAGAATGGACATCTTATCCTTAATACCAACAACAACCTTATTACTACACAAAAACTATACTCGGAAGATGCCGAAAATCCGGATTAGAGTAGGCAACACCTTAATTTCAAACAATGATGAAAAAATCTATCCTTTTCTCAATCCTTGCGCTTGGCGCATTGCTCAGCTCATGCAAGAGCCCCTTGGTTTATTCGACTCGTACAGCTCGTACAGAAACAATCCCGACATCCACTTGGAGCACTTGGACAACAGCAGATCTGCAAGTTGACGAGAATCGCGTCAGCATGACCGTAGAAGCCCCGAAGGACAAAAAGCTCTTTGTCTCCGAGGATCAACTGAAGGAGAATGCTATCGGCGCTATCCTTGAGAAGTACAATGCCGATGTACTTATCAACCCGCTGTACAAAACCGATTACAAAGATGGCGTACTGGAGAGCGTAACAGTAAGCGGCTATCCAGCCAAGCACACCAACTTCCGCAACATTACTTTCGAGGAGCAGACAAAGTATCTGATCGAAAAAGAGAAAGCTGTCAACGCTCCGCAGATCATGATCAACGGCGGCGAAATCATCAACGAGGTGGCTGCTCCCGCTCCTGCTCCGCAACCGGAACCTCAAAATCCTAAAAAATAAACTACACAATGAAACATATTCGCGTTTTGTATTTGTTGGCATTGCTGGCGAGTATGTCTTCGTGTCACATACTTCGCCCAATAACAACGAAAAGTACTGCCCGCTCGATAGAAATAGAAGCCGAGGTAAGGCAGATGCCTACAGTAGCGGATCTCGTTATCGACACCAATTATGTCCGTGAGGACACCACCTGGACCAATACATATAAGTATATTGTGTCGAAGAGCGATATGCGCAAAGTACTGCTTGGGCAGATGCTGGAAAAAGCCAAGGCTGACGTTATCATCCAACCGCGGGAAAATGTGACCACCGCTGCGTTCCACCCCTTCAAGCAGACGTACACGATGGAGATCTACGGCTATCCTGCCAGATACCGCAATTTCCGTACTGCGTCGGAGCAGGATCTGCGTATTCTGAACGGTCTGGAGCCCGAACCGGTGAACTACAACACGATCTACATCGGTGGCGGTTACCAGAAAGGTTCGGTCGTAGCCCCTGCCGCACAGGAGATCAAACCGGCCGTACTCCGCCCCGTTAAGGAGAAGAAACAGCCGTATCTACGTAACTCGTATATCGGTACTGTGGAACTCGGCTACAACTGGTTTGCCATATCCGGCATGCATGAAGGCGGGCACGGATTGCTGCTGAATACCACCCACATGTGGAAGAACAATAATGACTGCGTGTATCAAGGTTTCGGTGCCGGACTCAACTTAAACATTGGACGGTACGACAGTGACAATGATGCTCGTGAGTGGTTAATCCCTGTTTACTATACTCCGCGTTTCTATTGGGGCAAAGCCTCATGCATCCCGTACCTCGACCTGCGTATCGGCTCGTTCTTGGGACTGATGGCTTATAATACCCGCAATAATTGGAACAACAAGACTGTTGATCTGGCAGGCGGTTTGTACTACGGAGGATTCATCGGCATGGAGTTCGGCAAGCATTTCGATATAGCTGTCGGTACTGACCAGTTCTTCGGTGGCGTAATGGATAATGATATCATGTTCAACCTTACTGTCACAGCAAAGTTGGCAGTCTGCTTCTAACAGGACACTATCCGCATAGTTATGATTAAGGGACGAGGGGCAAATCTCGTCCCTTAATTGAATACTTCGATCAGTATATCCAGCGATTTGGGCATCCTGAACGAGTCTATATGCGTGAGATAATAGTCACATAATCCATGCAGCATTTCCTGTCGGCTTTTGCGGGATAAGGCTCCAGCCTGAACAAGTTCATAGTTAACAGCATCCGGCGTGCCGATACCCAGGAGTTCTGCAAGGTGGACCATGAACAGGATATGCATATTCTCCGGCGCAGAATTGCCGTTGAGTTCGTGCACGAAGTTATCGAGAAAATCATAGGTCTGCGCGTCTTGCAGCGGGTGCGTGAATGTGAGCAGCAGTAGTTCCGCAACAAACAGGGTTATCGCTTGTTTGCGTATGTCACTATACACCTGTTCGGGCATATAGACAGGATCGATTGCCGATAGCGTGGCAACAGGGCGTGTGGGCTGGGTGTCATACGTCAGTTCAACAACAGACAGTGGCTGGTAGGCAGCCTTGACCTTGTGCTTGCCATGCGCACCATACACCTGCAGCGCAAGACGTCCTTCCGCCTTGGTATATACGTGCAGCACCGACAGCTTGTCAGATTGCTTGCGTAGTCCTAATACGATAGCTTCAGTCGTCTGTTTCATAATTAGCGTAGTATCGCAGATCGTCAAACGTATATCCCCGTTGCAGGATGAAACGCGTCAGTTTCTGTCTGTCCAGCCCGCGCTTGGATTGTATCGCTTTGCGCAGATTGGCGGAATAGGTTCTCTCTTCTATGCCGCAGATTGCATCCTGTATATCTGCTTCCGGCAGGTGTTTTGCGCGTAAGTTCATGATAATCTTCATTCTTCCCCAGCTCTGAAATGCCACTTTGTCGTGCACAAATGCGCGGCAATAGCGAGCCTCATCGAGGTACCCCTGTTCCTTCAAAATCCCGATGACTTCGTCGATCTGCAAGGGGGAAGCGTTCAGCCTTGTGAGCAGCTGCTCGACATCTGCCGGACAATGTTCTGCTCCGGCACAGTAACGCGCTGCACGTTCCAGAAAAACCTTGGTGTCAACGGGTTTCTTATCTTCTGCTTGTTCACTTTTGTATTGCATGGATGAATCGTTGTTTGCTATACATATCGTTGAGGCATTCAGCCTCGTATCCTGTCTGTTGCATCAGCTCGAGCATCGCGCTGCCTTGCGTCTCACTGATCTCGAACCAGAGTTCCCGCGCCTTGTGCATCTCGGCTATCCGCCGATAGAAGAGCAGCGGGTCATCTTCCGGCACAAACAATGCGTCTTTCGGTTCGTGACGCAAGGTGTTCTCAGTCATTGTCCTTCGTTCCGACGGACGGATATACGGCGGGTTGGACACTATCAGGTCATACTCACCGATCTCGTCCTTCAGTATATCCGCCACAAAGAACCGCACAGCTAATCCCGCTCTCTCTGCATTGCGTTTCGCCACGTCTATTGCTTCCGCGCTTATGTCCAAGCCCTCCACAATCCACTCCGGATGTTTCTTCTTCAGCGCCAAAGCGATGCACCCGCTTCCTGTACCTACATCCAGCACTCTAACCGCTGATCGCTGATTACTGACGGCTGAATACTGACGGCTGACCGCTTCAACGAGCTCCGCCGTTTCCGGCCTCGGAATAAGTGTCGCTTCATTCACCTCCAAATCCAAGCCCAACCACACTGTATGACCGAAAATATACTGTATCGGAACAAAATTACACAATTTTTCCAGGATTATTTCCAAATCTGGTATATTTTTTGTACCTTTGTGCGTGCACAGGTCAAAACGGTTCATTCCGGTAGTTTCCTCAATGATCCAATACGCCAATTCGCGTGCCTCGTGCTCGCCATAACAGGGTGTCAGACGTGTAGTAATATGTTCAACTATTGCTTTCACGCTGCAAAGATACGACAAAAAATCCGAATTAGCAAGATTTTGTGCAAAAAATTGAAGATTGCTTGCAATAATTCGTATTTTTGCACAAAATCTTGCTATTCGCAGGATAGTGCGAACGTATTTTCGAAGGGTCCCTTTAGGGTAGCGGTCGAAGATACGTAATTCGGATTAACCCCATTTCTCGTTTGATGGTATGGATGAATATGTCAAGTTTGCAGTACTATTTGGTGAGATATTGGTTCTTGATGTAGTTTGGCACAATTTTTGTGAATGTATTTTATGAATTTATCATCAGATCCCGGGTGATAATCTGTAAGTTATCTCACGAAATGGTTAGGTCGTTCACACCCTAATTACACTCTGATCACATTGAAACAACCCTGTAATCACCCCGTTTAATATTGAGACGGAGTATACTTTTTGTGAACCCGACTCGTGCCTAATTGCAGCCATGGGAATAAAAAGCGCCGCACCTCAGGTGAGGCGTGGCGCGAAAATCATCCTAATTTAGCTAATAGCAGGCAGGAGATTAGGTGCGCTCCGCAAACGGTCATATATTTCGGAGGAAAACTAAGATTCAGGGACATCGGAAACAGTCTCCTGCAAGACGCTACGGGAAAAGGCTTCCAGATTCATGCTGGACATTCCAGTGCGCATGGCTATTAACTGCCGGCGACGGTACAAGGTGCGCTTTTCCATACGCAGAATCGTGCAGATTTCCACATTGTCCATACCGATACCCAACAGGCAAAGAACCAACAGATCGAGTTCAGTCAAGTCGGGATACTTTTTCTTCACGGTGCTTATCGGTTTGTGATAGATGGCAAAAAGTTCCGTGCTCAGTTCCTCTATCCCTTGCTGGTGGTAGATGAATTTCGCCACAAGGTCTTCTCCGCGCGTAAACCGATCACGTGCTTGCTCAGTGATAGCAATCTTCTCTTTTATCTTATCAAGCAGTTTCTCGCGCCATTCTTCGGTTTCCATTTCCGCGAGTTTGCGTTGAAGTTCCTGCGTCTCCAGTTTGCGATTGATGACGATTAATTGATAGCCGTATATTAATCCTAAAAGCAAGATGGATAAACACAAGAAGATGACTATTAGATAAATGAAATCCATATGTGATAATTTTTATTAATTCTTAACACGCTTGAGTAACTCATCGTGCAATTCTTTAGCATGTGTTACACAATTCAACTCATACCTTTGCCCATCCACAGTAATCTCTACAAAACGAAAAGGACGTACTATCGGAATTATTGTTCTTGAATTCCAGCCGCTATAGTACGGAGTGTATTTTACTTCTGAAATGCATGCAATGGGTATCGTTAGATTCGTTTTAGAGAAATAGCGTTCGCGGACAATCAAATTATCCTCGACTATTGTGTATTCCCCGGTGCTTGCTTTTAACAAATACCCGATTACAACGCCAACTAATGGAATAAGCAGCACCACAATCAGCGGCCATATAAAGTACGGCTCTTTTTGATAGGGCGCCACTATATATCCCTTATGCCCATGAAACACCAAGTCCCAAAATAAAAAAATGAGGACAAATAAAACAACTATTCCGAACGCATAACATAGAACGCGGAATACATATGCCCAGCGGAACTCATTGTTGTAGGAACAAGATGCAATAACATTTGCTTTCATTAAATTATTCGATTTTTAGTTAGTTATTTGGGATATCCGAGCATCCAGATCCTCTAAAAGTTGATTATAAGAACTTCGATTCATCCTCATAACTTTTTTATTAACAGGACTTTTCTTTGTTGTAGAAACGTCAGGTTTTTCGTTACACGCAGGCATCATTATTCCGAATAGCAGGAAAAATGACAATACATTAAAATACTTTTTCATTTTTTGTGTTTTTTTAGTAGTTAAACATGCTAGATTTCGCTCAACCGCGGCGCCTTAAGCGGTTGCAAAATCTGATGCAAAGTTACTAAAAAAAAGCGTATTCATGCAAATAAAAAAGTACTAAAAATGATTGTTCGCATTTTACACAACCATCTCGTTTTTAATAACTTCCGAAATAGCCTTGTACTAAAGCCCTCTGAAAAAGTACTAAAGCACACTCTTTAGTACACCAATTTACCAATTATTTACTGCAAAGGTACATAAAATTTTTGATAAATGCAAGAGAGACGTGCATATTTTTCTGGAATCGATATAGAAAAATCAAGAATTTGTTCAGAAAAGTCAACAAATAACAAAATTATTATGAGATTGACTTGCAAAAGTCAATAATTTTTCGTACCTTTGCAGCCGCGATGGAAAAAACAGGTCAATCATAGCCACAAGATATGACGGATAACGATTATATACTTCGCTGCATAGAGCTCGCCAAGAACGGGATGCACTATGTGGCGCCCAACCCGATGGTGGGTGCCTTGCTGGTAGTTAGCGCGAATCAGCTAATAGCCAATGGCCAACAGCTAAAAGCCGGAGACATCTTCGCCGAAGGCTGGCACAGAAAGTTCGGCGAAGGGCACGCTGAAGTGGAGTGCTTCCGCGCTGCCGACCGCCGCATGGCGGGACTCTCCGCTGCCGAGGTGACCGCCATATATGGCGGGCTGACCCTCTATGTCTCCCTTGAACCCTGCTCACACTACGGCAAGACTCCGCCCTGCGCCGACCTGATCATCAGCAAAGGAGTGAAGCGGGTTGTGGTCGGATGCCTTGACCCGAACCCGCAAGTAGCCGGTCACGGCGTACAGAAACTCCGCGATGCAGGTATAGAAGTGATTGTTGGTGTGGAAGAAAAGGCCTGCCGCGAACTGAACAAACGTTTCCTCTGTCTGCATGAGAAACATCGCCCATACGTCATTCTCAAGTGGGCACAAACCGCCGATGGGTTCGTGGATTATATTCGGCCGCTCTCAACCAACGGCCAACAGCCACTGGTTATCTCAACGCCTGTCACCAAACAGCTCGTGCATCAGATGCGCGCGGAGAATATGGCTATCATGGTCGGCACGCGCACCGCCCTGCTCGACAACCCCTCGCTACGCACCACCCGCTGGCCGGGCAGAAACCCCGTGCGCATTGTTGTTGACCGCCATCACCGCATCCCCAAGGATGCCAAGATATTCTCCGGCGACGTGCCAACTATCGTTTACGGCGAACAAACGGACTGGCCGTTCATCCTTGGCGACCTCGCCGGCAGGAAAATCCACTCTGTGCTCGTAGAAGGAGGCCCAACCCTGCTCCGGCATATTCTTGAAACCGACATCTGGGACGAGATACATATCGAAGTAGCACCTGTCACCATAGGCGATGGAGTGCCTGCACCCGGGGTTGAGCTGCCGGATAATTACGGGGTAGTGGATGGTGCAAAGTTATACACAATTTACCATCCGTGATACAAAACGACACTAATTTGAACGAAATTTGTCATAAAATTTGCATTTATGCAAAAAAATCTGTATCTTTGCGTCGATTTATGAAAAAGAAATACGAATATTGGATTATAACAGCATGTATAGCCTTGAGCTTGAGCAGTTGTAATCTGTTTCAGCGCGACATCAAAGAGGGCGCTGTAGTGCAGTTGGCGGGTAACTATCTGTACCAAACGGACTTGGATGCCGTGACCGCCAATGCCACCACGCCCGAGGATAGTGCGCGTTATGCCGAGCAGTTCATACGCCGTTGGGCAACGGATATCCTCCAATATCAGGAGGGCAAGAACCACAGCGCGCCGGAGATAGAGGCGCTTGTCGAAGATTACCGCCGCAGTCTGTACGTCGCCGAATACGAGCGGCATATCGTGGACAAACGCATGCCCAAATCGGTCAGTGACGCCGAGGCGGATACGTTCTACGTGCACCATCAAGACCGCTTCATCCTGCAAGAGAACATCCTGCAAGGCGCATTGCTCGTTATCCCGCAAGACGCACCCTCGCAACCCGAACTGAAGAAACGTCTTGAAGACCTGACGGATGAGGAAAACCTCGAATACATCGAGAAGTACGCCTACCAGTATGCCTCCGGCTATGAGCTGTTCACCGCACAATGGCGCACAGGTAACCAGATATTGATGCGTATGCCCTCTAACAAGTGGCAGAAGACGCTGGCTGCAGGCAAACAGTTCGCCGAGCAGGACTCGACGTCACTCTATCTGCTGCAGGTGACCGACTGCCGTCTGGCCGGCGAGCCGATGCCCGTGGATTATGCACGCACAACGATCAACAAGATGATTCTGTCCGAGCGGCGCGTATCGTTCCTGCAAGCGCAACGCCAACAGCTGTACGATGATGCCGTGCGGTTTGGCAAGATTCGGTTTAACGAGAAGTGATGATTATGAAGAAATTAGTATATATTTGTCTGTTAGCGTTCGCGCTGCCTTGCATGGCGGACGATAACATCATTGACGAGGTTATCTGGATTGTGGGTGACGAAGCCATACTCCGCTCCGAGGTGGAGGAGGAGCGTCTGCGTGCCCAGTATGAGGGACAAACGATCCCCGGCGATCCGTATTGCTTTATTCCTGAGCAACTCGCTGTGCAGAAACTCTTCCTGCATCAGGCAGAGTTGGACTCCGTGGAGGTTTCCGAATCAACGGTCAGCCATCAGGTGGATATGCGAATGAACTATTACATCTCGCAGATCGGGTCGAAGGAGAAGATGGAGGAATATTTCCGCAAAACCAGTACGGAAATCCGCGAAGAGATGATGAAGAGCGTACGTAACCAGATGACCATCCAGCAGATGCAGCAGAAACTCACGGCGAACATCAAACCCACGCCGGCAGAGATCCGCCGCTACTACAACAGCCTGCCTGTTGACTCTATTCCGATGATGCCGGCTGATGTGGAAGTACAGATATTGAGTTTCGTGCCGCCTGTTCCTGTCGAAGAGACAGAGCGCATCAAATCCCGTCTGCGCGAATTCTCCGAGCGCGTCACCAGCGGTGCTGCGGATTTCTCGATGCTGGCACGTTTCTATTCCGAGGATACCGAATCCGCCAAGCATGGCGGCGAATTGGGCTTTGTTGGACGCGGGCAACTGGTGCCGGAGTTCGCAGACGTAGCGTTTAACCTCAACGATCCCAAGAAAGTCAGCCGCATCGTAGAAACCGAATACGGCTATCATATCATCCAACTCATCGAGAAACATGGCGAACGCATCAACTGCCGGCATATATTGCTCAAGCCGCGCGTCTCTGCTACCGATAAGATGAACGCCCTGAACAGGCTGGATAGTATCGCACAAGTGATCCGCATGGACAGTATGACCTTTGAGCAGGCAATCATCCGATATTCCGAGGACAAGAATACCGCCATGAACGCCGGACTGATGACCAACCCAAATACCGGCGCATCGAAGTTCGAGTACCAAGACCTGCCTGCCGAGGTCGCCAAACAGATCTATTCGATGAAGGAAGGTGATATATCTAGTCCGTTTGTGATGATGGATCCGACGAAGAACAAAGAGGTCTGCGCCATCGTCAAGCTCAAAAAGAAAACCGACGTCCACCGTGCTAATCTCACGGACGACTTCCAGGCCGTCAAGGCGATGCTCACGCAGAAGCTCTCTGCCGAGTTTATCCATAACTGGATTCTGACCAAACAGAAGGAAACGTATATTCAGATCGATCCTCGTTGGCAGGGCTGCGAGTTCGAGTTCCCGAACTGGGTGCATTGATCCATTTACCATTTGGTCATTTACGATTTACAAATGAAGTTACACGCGATACATATCAGTCTTTGCTCCTTGTTCCTTTGTCTGACTGTCACATCGGCAAAGGCGCAGACTCTTGTGTATCTGGAGCGGGCTGATAACCTGCTGTTTGACCAAGAGAAACTGCCCGATGCACGTATCGTGGTCGGTAATGTGATGTTCCGCCACGATGATGCGCTGATGTACTGCGACTCGGCGAACTTCTACGAGGGAAGCAACTCTCTAGAGGCCTTCGGGCACGTCAAGATGGTACAGGGCGATACCCTCACCGGCTATGGCGACAAACTCTTATACAACGGTAATACCAAGATCGCCCGCCTGCGGCAACAGGTACGCCTGCTGCACCGTGAAGCTATACTGACGACTGACAGTCTCAACTACGACCGCATAAACGACATCGCCTATTACTATTCCGGCGGCAAGATAGTGGATAACCTCAACACGCTCACGTCGTACTGGGGACAATACACGCCGTACAACAAACACGCGGCGTTCCGTGACAGCGTTCATCTGGTCAATGACCGCTTCACGATGGACACCGACACCCTGCTCTACGATACTGATACGCACGTTGCCCAGCTCGTCAGCCCGACGACGATCCTTTATGAGAAGGAGACAACAATCCTGTCTTCCAACGGCTTGTACAACACGAATACCGAGGAATCGCAGCTCTTCGACCGCTCGCATATCATACACTCCGACGGCAAGTCGATGACCGGTGACACGATCTACTACGACAAGCGGCTGTCGTTCGGCAAACTGTTCGGTAACATCGAACTGACCGATTCCACCCAGCAAGTCACATTGATGGGTGACTATAGCGAGTTCTACGAGGATGGTTCGCCGGTAACCAAGCATCCGGACTGGAAGGCGCACGGCTTTGCTACGCGCAACGCTATGCTCGAGCACTGGGGCGACAGTCTGCACACTTACATGCACGCCGATACGCTCTTCACCGAGGAGTTAACGCTCTCTGATACGCTTCCTGCCGACAGTACCTATCAGCGCGTACGCGCACATCATAATGTGCGCATATATCGCGATGACATGCAGGGCGTATGCGATTCGGCGGTGTATCTGGGCAATGATTCCATCGGGAAAATGTACGGCGATCCTGTTCTGTGGAATGAGAACAATCAGGTCTCGGCGGACAGCATCTACGTCTTCTTCCGCAATGAGGAGGTAGATTATGCCCAGGGTATAGGCTCCGCTATCTGCATCCAGCAGCACGATCTGCTGCATTACAACCAGATGAGCGGCAAGGAGATCATCGCCAACGTCAAAGACGGTGAGGTCTATCGTGTCGATGTCAACGGCAATGCGGAGACCGTGTTCTTCCCTGTGGACGAGAAAGACAATACGCTCAGCGGCTGCAACCGCACGCAGAGCAGTTTTGTGAAAGTGTTCATTGAGAACAGGGAGGTACACCACGTGCTCTTCACCACCGCTACCACCGGCACGATGTACCCTATGGATCAGGTTACGGACGACATCATGCATCTTGGGCCGTTCTTCTGGGCGGAAGACGAACGTCCGCGTGTTCCGGCTGACGTGATGCTCAATGTCCCGCGTACACCGCGACCGGGCAAAGTGGTGCTTCGTGCCACCGCGGACGAAGAGGGCGACAAACAACGCAAAAAATAATTCTACAATAATGAAAAAGACAACATCTATTCTTTTTGCACTGATGCTTGCTGCCGGCGTTATGGCGCAGGACGATATGGGAGGCTTGGGTTTTCACATCGGCTACGCTTCGCCTACACTGCGCATCAACTCACCGGTTACCAAGAATTTGGAATCTACGCCGATGAACGGCGTTAAGGTCGGACTCAGCTATGACGCTACCATCGCCAAAGGCTTTGGTACGACCATCGGACTGAACTACACCTACGCGTCCTATCAGTCCAAGTGGGAGGACAACGGGAATCTGTACAATCCCAAGCAGGTCAGTTACCGTGACACCTATCAGGGGCTCGAGTTGTTCTGTGACTGGCAGTATAAGTTTGAGATTGCCGGTAACACCTACCTGATGCTCTACACAGGCCCAACGATCCAGTGCCACCTCTCGCTCAGTGAGCAGGAGTATGTCAGGGAAGATGGGACCACAACCCGGCAGACGCGTTACGGATACGAGTACCGCGACAACGATGCTTTCGGTGATTACAAACGCATCAATGTCACATGGGGTATAGGCGCAGGTTTCCAATTCCAGCAGTTCTTCGTGCGCGGCGGATATGACTTCGGTCTGTTCAACCCCTTCCGCTACGATACGTTCAAGGCTATGGGGATCGATTCCGACTATTATACCCGCGGTCGCTTTGATCAGTGGCAAATCAAGATCGGTATGTACATCTGGCGCAACTGACCATTTGCCAAATCGTAAATCGTAAATAACTAAATCGTAAATGTTTTGATTCCTCCGCAGACCATAGACAAGATCTTCAGTGCTGCCAAGATTGAAGAGGTAGTACAGGATTACGTTCCGCTCAAGCGACGCGGCGCAAACCTCATCGGGCTTTGTCCGTTCCACTCCGAGCGGACAGGATCGTTCACGGTGTCACCGAGCAAAGGAATCTTCAAATGCTTCGGCTGCGGCGAGAGCGGAAATGCTGTTGGCTTCGTCATGAAGATAGACAACTGCTCCTACGCCGATGCTCTGCGAACGCTCGCCAAGAAGTACCGCATCGAGATCGAGGAACGCGAACTCACTCCCGAGGAACAGCAGCACCAGGATGACCGCGAAGCCATGTATGCGGTCAACGAGTGGGCGAACAAGTGGTTCCAAGACCAGCTGTGGAACACGCAGGAGGGGCAGACCATAGGTCTCAAGTATTTCCGTGAACGCGGAATGCAGGATGTCACCATCCGCAAGTTCGGTCTGGGCTACTCGCCGAACAAAGGCAACGCAATGACCGATGCCGCCCACAAAGCCGGATATCTTGACAAGTACCTCACCAACGACGTCGATACCCTCATCGGCACAGGTATCTGTGGCAAGAACGAGAAAGGTGATGTCTATGACCGCTTCCGCGACCGCGTCATATTCCCTATCTTCACCCCTTCAGGCAAGACGGTCGCCTTCGCCGGACGAATACTTAAGAAGAAGTACGACCGCGAGGGCAAGGAGATTCCGCAAGGCAAGTACGTCAACTCCCCGGGATCGACGATCTACTCCAAGACCAACGAACTCTACGGACTCTTCCAAGCCCGGCAAGCCATCAGCAAGAACAACCTCTGTTACCTCGTTGAGGGGCAGATGGACGTTCTATCCATGCATCAGGCGGGCATCGAGAATGTTGTTGCATCAGGCGGCACGGCGCTCACCCAGGCACAGGTGCGGCTCATCAAACGCTTCACCACGAACATCACTGTCCTCTATGACGGCGATGCTGCCGGCATACACGCTGCCATACGCGGTATAGATATGTTCCTCAGCGAGGGATTCTTCGTCAAGGTTGTACTACTGCCTGATGGCGAGGACCCCGACTCTTACGCACGCACGCATGACGCGTCCGAGTTTATGGAATATATAGCGCAGCACCAGCAGGACTTCATCCGCTTCAAGGCGCAGTTCAGTTGGGAGCAGGTCAAGACCGATCCATCCAAACGCTCCGAGTTGACACACGATCTTGTGGAGTCTATCTCCCTCATCCCCGACGAGATAACACGCTACGAGTATATCCGCGATTGCGCTCAGCTGCTGCAGACCTCTGCCGAGATTCTCACCCGTGCAGTCAAACAGCAACGCCTCGAACGGCGCAAGAACGCTACCGAAGCGTACAACGCACAGCAACGGGACAAAGAACGCGAAAGCATACTCTCATCCAAGACAACACCAACCGACACTCCTGCCGAAAAGAGTGAAAACGTACCGGAGAATCGAGCCGTTATCGGGCGAATGTCGAAGGTGGAACAGAACATCCGCAACCTCACACAGCTGCTCATACGTTACGGTGAACGACCGTATGTATCGTTCCCCAACGGAACGACTGTATCCGTCGGAGCATTTTTGTTACAGGAATTGACGAAGGACAATGTCGATATAACATTGCCTGTTGACAAGCGTATCTTCGAGGAGTTCCGTGCTCATCAGAACGACGATGGGTTCGTGGCAGAGAATTTCTTCAAGTTCCACCCCGACCAACAGATCAACGCTCTGGCATGCGACCTCATAGCCGACCGCTATCAGTTATCGGCTATCTACTCCAAGGTCGCTATCTCCGAGAATGTCGTACAGGACGTCGCGCAACGCTCCGAGCAAGACCTGCTCAACGAGCTCGTACCGCAACTGCTGTGCGAACTCAAGCTCAGCTTGATCAACGAACGTATAGCGGATGTGCAGAAGCAGATGAGTGATACGCCTGCCGACAACGCCGAGCTATCCATGCAACTGCTCAGCCAACTCAACAGCCTGCAATCCGTCAAACGCGATATCTGCAAGTTCCTCGGCAACCGCACACGCTGATGCCGTGAGTTAGAACTCATAATCGACCGCGGCGCGGGCGGTACGCACCTTGGCGATATATCCGGCGACCTTGAGGTGCTCGGGGTGGTAAACCCCTTGTTGTGTGTTGCCCATGGCACTATCTTTGTTCGCTTAATCGTCCTTGTGAGCGAGCTCCCAAGCCGCTTAATCGCCCAAATATACATCTCTTCGAGATAACACCCAACTGCGGACATAAACCTAAAACAATTTTTTTATTAGCGATTATCGGAATTGATTATCTTTTCGCGTTCGATGGCCTGGATGAAGGTGTCAAGCTTGACGTACTTCTTGCGGAGAAGTTTTGTGGAGCCCGGACGGGGACGTTTCTCGAAAGGTGCCTCGGGGTCGGGGCGCTTGAACTGGGCGTAGAAGCGGCGGGTGTAATCGTCGAGTTGTGCACGTAGGCCGAGGATGTGCGAGCGTTCGGCAAGGGTCATGGCGGCAAGTTCCTCGTCGGAGAAACGGGCTGAGCGGATGATGTCGGTAGCGCGGCTCTTGGAGTCGGCGAAGAGTTGGATGTTGGCAAGTTCGGCGCCTTGGGGAGGAGTCTTCTCGTAATCACGTGGATTGACAATCTTGTAAGCCTCCTGCACACCTGTGCGGAGCACGGCGCCATTGGGTGCGCGGTACTTCTTACGGCGCAGGATAGTGGCACTATCTTTGGCGAACTGACCATGCGCTTCGTCGAGAACGTCATTTAATCTGACTTGTGACATAGTTTGGCACGATTTTTGTTGTTATTTTTATGTACAAATCAGCCAAACATGGCTGATAGTCATTCGCTTATCTAGCGACAATGGTAGGGAAATCTCCCGGAAACCACACAGTAATCACCAAGAAATAACCCAGTAATCACCCAGTGTCGGACTGATAACGGCTCGTAAAAAAATCGGTTCGCTACCGATTGGGGTCTGACAGAATTCCGATGGAATGCAAACGTAATCTGTCGGGAATTGTCGGGCTGTCAGTCCGATGATTCTGTTTGCGGGTGCAAAGGTACGAAAAATAAATGAGATTTGCAAATGTAAGTCGATTTTTTTGCAAAAAGAGGCAAAAATCTTTGTTTTGCAACCAAACCACCCGCCAGAGGGTGGCGGGTGGTTTAGTAAGCAGAGCTGCACAATGGGTTGTCGGTGAGTGCATTACTCAGCGGGGCTAAAGTCGGATTTGCCGACGCCGCAGAGCGGGCACGCCCAATCCTCGGGCAGTTCTTCAAACGGAGTTCCGGCAGCGATGCCGTTGTCGGGATCGCCTACTGCGGGATCGTACTCGTACCCGCATACGTCACAGATGTACTTTTTCATTGTTGTAGAGTTTTATGGGTTAATAATGGTCAGAACTCATAATCCACTGCAGCACGGGCGGTGCGCACCTTGGCGATGTAACCGGCGACCTTGAGGTGCTCGGGGTGATTCTGGTAGATGTCAACATCCTCCCACGAGTCGAACTCGCACTCCAGGCAGATGTCGTAGTCGGTCTTCTTGGCGTTAGGGATATTGATGCCTACGCGCTCGGAACGAAGAACAGGCACTTTGTCAAGCAGGGACATCAAGCCCTGCTTGATCAGTTGTGCGTTTTCTAATTTGGTTTTTCCTTCGGCTTCGTCTGCGAGGCGGAAGAATACAATGTGTTTTACCATATATGCACGCGGTTTTCGGGTGCAACATAGAGCGGGCTTTCCTCGGTGACGTTCCACGCCTCGTACCATGCGGCGATGTGCGGCAGCGCGCCGTTCACGCGCCAGCGGCCGAGGGAGTGAGGATCGGACTTCGTGCGGTTGAGGATCTCCTCGGGTCGGATGTTACCTGCCCAGACATTCGCATAGGCGAGGAAGAACCGCTGCTCGGGCGTGAAGCCATCGACTACGCCGAGGCGTTTGGCTTCGGGTTTGGATGCCTCGTTGTTCTTGAAGGCCTGGAAGGATATCTGCAGTCCGCCGTGGTCGGCAATGTTCTCGCCCAGCGTGAAGTAACCGTTGGCATGCACGCCCGGAGCCACCTCAATGCCGTTGAAGTACTCAGCCATGACCTTTGTGCGGGCATCGAACTTCGCTTTGTCGTCCTCTGTCCACCAGTTGTTCATGTTGCCGTCCTTGTCGAACAGACAGCCCTGGTCATCAAAGCCGTGGGTCATCTCGTGCCCGATCACCACGCCGATAGCGCCGTAGTTGAACGCGTCGTCAGCCGACATGTCGAAGAACGGATACTGCAGGATGCCTGCAGGGAAGCAGATCTCGTTGGACGAGGGGTTGTAGTACGCATTGACGGTTTGCGGAGTCATGTACCACTTCTTCTTGTCAACCGGTTTGCCCAGGTACGAGAGCGAGTACGCCTGCTCGAACTTCGCGGCACGCTGGAGGTTGTCGTAGTAGGTGTCCGCAGCGTCGATGTTCAGACCGCTGTAGTCGCGCCACTCGTCGGGGTAACCGATCTTGATGGTGATGGCGTTGAGTTTCTCTGTGGCTTTGGCTTTGGTCTCATCGCTCATCCAGTCGAGCGCCTGAATACGCTGTCCGAGTGAGGTCTGCAGGTTATGCACGAGGTCGAGCATACGCTGTTTGTTCTCTTCGGGGAAGTACTTCTGTACGTACATCTGTCCGACTGCCTCGCCGAGCGTACCGTTGACTATACCTACGCCGCGTTTCCACAGCGGTGAGGGTTCCTCGCGACCGGAGAGCACCTTGCCGTAGAAGTTGAAACTCTCCATATAGATCTCGTCGGTCAGATACGACGATGCACCGTCGATGACCTGCCAGGTCAGCAGGGTCTTGATGTCCTCGAGCGGCTCGTCGGCAAGCATCTTACCTACCTCCTGCAGGTGGGCTACTTGACCGACATTCACGCTGTCGAGGGTGACATTCAGCGCTGTGAAGAACTCGCTCCAGTTGATCTGCGGCACGAGGGTTTGGAGCTCGGCAACGGACATCTTGTTGTAGTTAGCAATCGGGTCGCGGAGCTCGACGTTGTTCTTCGCAGCTTTGGCCAGACGGGTCTCCATACGGAGCACGGTCTTGGCGGCTTGCTCGGGGTTAGGCTGAGCGAACAGGCGGAACATGTTCGTGATGTACTGCTCGTACTTGGCGCGGATGTTGAGGGTCGTCTCGTCATCGTCGATGTAATACTCCTTCTCGCCGAGCGCAAAGCCTGCCTGGTACTCGTTCATGATGTTCATCGAGGAGTTCATAGCGTCGGCATCGACGTACATAGCGAACAGCCCGTACTCCATCGCTGCGCCGAGGAGCTTGGACAGCTCGTCACGCGACTGAATAGCTTGGATCTCTTGCAGAGTCTTCTGCACGGGAGCAATACCTTCTGCATTGCGGCGTGCGGTGTCGAGGCAGAGGTTGTAGATGTCGCCGATCTTCTGACCTACGGATCCATGCTCGTGCTTCTCGGCGGCTATGTCCTGGATGAGTCCGTTGACCTGCTCGAGGTTGTTCAGAGCAAGTTTGTCGAACGAGCCGAAGCGCGAATACTCGGGCGTGAGAGGGTTAGCTGCCATCCAGCCGCCGCAGGCGAACTGATAGAAGTCGTTCTGCGCGATAGCGGTGGTGTCGAGGTTTTCAAGAGGGATTCCGGTCGTCTGTTTTACGCCGGCTGAGCATGCTGTCAATACTGCTGCCATGACAAATAGATACGTTAGTTTTTTCATATAAGTTGTATTATTGTTTTTTAAAGAAAACATGCAAAGATACGAAAAAAAAATGAAACATGCAAATAAAATCGTCATTGTTTCTTGCATTATTGGAATAATTTTTGTATCTTTGCAAGCAAAACTGACGATATGACCACAATTATTCTCAAGCCTCGCAAGGAGGAATCCATATTACGTTTTCATCCGTGGGTGTTCAGCGGCGCCGTGGCGCGTGTGCTACTGGATGCCGATCACCGCTCCAACGAACCAGAGGAAGGCGAGCTGGTGCGCGTGGAGAGTGCTGACGGCAGGCTGCTCGGTGTGGGACACTGGCAAATAGGCTCGATAGCTGTGCGGCTGTTGGCGTTTGGGGATGAGAGGCTGAAAGGATTAGGGGATGAGTGGATTAGGGGATTGATGCACGAGCGGATAGCCTCGGCGTACAGGATGCGGCAACGGATCGGGCTGCTGCGCGAGGACAACAACACGTACCGCCTGATTCACGGCGAGGGCGATATGCTGCCCGGCCTGGTGGTGGACGTGTACGGCAATACAGCTGTGGTGCAGGCGCACTCGGTGGGTATGCACCGCTGCCGGCAGGCGATAGCCGAGGCGATAACGGATGAGGTCAGTGAGGTGACGGCTGTGTATTACAAGTCTGACGACACGCTGCCGTTCAAGGCACCCGTTGAGGGCGATAAGACAGGTTGGCTGATAAACCCGGAATCTCCAGAATTTCCAGAATCTCCGGCTCCCGATGAATACTGGGCAACAGAGAACGGACTGTCGTTCCGCATTGACTGGCTCAGGGGACAGAAGACGGGATTCTTCATCGACCAGCGGGAGAACAGAGCGCTCGTGGAGCGTTATGCGGCAGGGAAAGACGTGCTGAATATGTTCTGCTACACGGGCGGGTTCTCTCTGTACGCGCTGCGCGGCGGGGCGAAGAGCGTGCACTCGGTGGATGTGAGCCAGAAGGCGATAGATCTGGTGAACGCCAACGTCGAGCGGAACTTCCCCGATTGCACGAACCACAAGGCCGTGACCGCCGATGCATTTGACTACCTGAGCGAACAACGGGCACAAGGCAATCAGTTTGACCTAATCATATTAGACCCTCCGGCATTCGCCAAGCACCGCGACGCCGTGAAGAACGCGCTGCGCGGTTACCAGCGGATTAACGCCAAGGCTATCGAGATGATCCGGCCGGGAGGCATCCTGTTCACGTTCAGCTGCTCGCAGGCGGTGGACAAAGAGGCGTTCCGACTGGCGGTGTTCAGCGCCGCGGCGCAGACAGGACGACGGGTGCGGATACTGCACCAGCTGCACCAACCGCAGGATCACCCGATCAACATCTACCACCCCGAAGGGGAGTACTTGAAGGGGCTGGTGCTATACGTGGAATAGGTAATAATTAATAGTGAATAGTTAATAGGTAATAGAGATGAAACGAATAATCAGTATAATCATCGGCATGCTGTGCGTCATATATGCGCAGGCAGCGTTGCCGAGTGTGGAACTCAAGGATGTGGACGGAAAGACCGTCAAGACCGAACATCTGACGGATGCCGGAAAGCCGGTGATCATCGCGTTTTTCGCAACGTGGTGCAAACCCTGTCTGCGCGAACTGGAGGTGATCAACGATCTGTACGATGACTGGCAGGAAGAGACCGGCGTGACGATGTATGTCGTGTCGATCGACCAAGGGCAGGATATCAAGAAAGTCAAGCCGCTGGTTGACGGCAACGGCTGGGAGTATCGTGTGCTGCTCGACCCGAACGGAGAGTTCAAACGTGCGATGAATGTGCAGACCGTGCCGCATATGTTCGTGATAGACAGCAACGGCAAGACCGTGTATAACCACACCGGTTACACCGAGGGCAGCGAGAAGGAGATAAGGAAGTTACTGCGGTAGTTGAGAGTTTAGTGTTGAGTGTTGAGAGATATATAGTAGTGGTAGTCATTGGCTTGCTAATGGCTAACAGCCAATGGCTGATGGCCAATGACACCGTGTATGTCAGCGGCAGTGTGCAGCATGACGGGTTGTTCCCCACGCGCGATGTCAGCACGCTGCGCAACTCACCGCGTGCGCGTT
>Ga0310786_10001894_pt1 | contig 33087 bp, 20 predicted proteins | sample AusTroGonzalo_MG_FD_203881 | JGI IMG/M metagenome (GOLD analysis project Ga0310786, IMG submission 203881) | Bovine rumen microbial communities from tropical cattle in Woodstock, Queensland, Australia - Gonzalo_03 (v2) (version 2) | ecosystem: Host-associated > Mammals > Digestive system >... | reverse complement strand
TCGTTTATCGCGCTAACTGTTTGGTCTATTTGTAGGTGATGCGAAAAACTGTTGGCTCTCTTTTCCAAAAATTTCAATTGCAAAAATACAAGAAATCTTTCAATCTATATTGTTTGTTCCAAGAAAAATATAGAAATGCAGCTAATTTTTCATGTTTTTAGTGGTTTGATGCATGGATTGTGTTGAAAAAACATTAAATTTGCCCTCGGTTTCCGTTTCTTGCGGTTGCCTAAAGACATATTAGTTTAGATTTAGCGTTCGCTATCTCATTCAGCCCCTGAGAATGTAGGAAGTTCTAAAGGTGCAAGCATCGGAAGATGCCAGTAATTCGTTGAAGAGATTTGTGAATGCTCACGCGATAGGCGTGGGCTTTCCGTATCTTCGAATTATGGGCACTTCCTACAGCCTTCAGGGAAAGATATAGAGGTTCACGCCATTTTTATACCTCAAGATATATGAAGTACAAAATTATTAGTCTAAAGAAGATGCCCATCAGACAATATGGATTTGTCATTGAGGCAAAAGCAAACCCTGTAGAGGATGCAGGATTTGACATGGAACCCTTTTCTAATATGAGGCTTTTTCAAATCCCAATGTCGGAAAGTCCTGAAACAAATTCGTTTATCATTCCTTACACTCAGTCCAATGTAAACGAAATGATTGGTTGGTGTCAGGCATTTGACCGCAACGAAGAACTTTGGGATGTGAATGAGGACGACTATTTCGAAGATTATATTCGTCTTCCTTCAACTACAGGAGTTTCTATGGAACGAAAATGTATGGTTTCCAAGAATTTGGATGATGGTCCTCTCAGAAAAATTTTGAGTATAGACTATTCAGGCACAGAACGAGGTGTTGGGAGTATTCAATACTTATTTGGAGGAAAATATTTAGGACTATTACGTAATGGCAAGCGTGATGGGTTCGGTTTTATGCAGGATTATATTACAGGTGTCATGTATGTTGGTTATTGGGAAAATGATGTGCAGATATACGATTATGAAGACCTCATGACGGATTTGACTAATAAAGTAAACATGGGAGTAGGTTCTGCATTCTTCTATGAAAACGAAGGTGTAGCAATTGGTGACCTTTATCCATATGAGGATTGTCACGATATTGTAATATTCAAGACCAACGAGTTATTCTATGGTCTCTTCCCCGAAGGAACAATGATGAAAAGTATGAGGGGAATAAAGATTGATAGTAATAATGTAAAGACTGAAGGATGTTTTAATTTAGACGTTATTTCGGATATGCAAACTCCATTTGTAAGATAAAAACAATCAAAAATTCAGAAAGTTATGAAAACTAATTCAGAAAAATTGTACTTTCCACCTATTGATGACTTTGGCTGGAGATACAGAAAGATTCTTCGTCATGAAGTTTTGCTTTATGGGGCAACTCCTGCAATAGTAACAGACAATTTAGATGGTACCTGGACATTAGAAGATGGAAAAATAGAATATTTCCTATTCCCCGCAAAAGAGGGGAAACAGATTTTAAACGAAGCGATGAAATTAGATCCCGACAAACGCGAATTTTGGACTCCTGACTTGAATGATTTTTATGAGGGAGAAATGGAGATACATAATGAGATTTGTGGAACAATTAAATCTATTATTCATATTTCAAAAGCCTTACCACGAGAGGCGATAGAGAACTTACATTTATTACAATTCTAAAAATTTTCTATATAATTTACAAGGCGGGGAACCATGCCGACATCATCGGTATCTGGTTCCCCGCCCTGTTGTTTCCACATTTATATATTTATGATTCCATTCGTTTCATGATGTCTCTCAAGAAAGCATCGCTGACATTCTCGAAGTCGGCTTTATCCGTAGATGTAAAGAAGTTGTAGCTCGTCGGCTATGATGCGGACACGGAAATCTTCGGAGATTCTGACTTTCATAGTGTGCGGAGTGCTGCCACGGCTTCCTCTGGAGTCATGCTCGGCTCCGTCTCCACCTGATTCATACTGCGCTTGATGATACGAGCTAGCTTGTAGGTCTCCTCCAGCTGCAGCATCCTGTTCCACCGCCGCGTGCTCATGCTGACGGTGATTCTCTTTGGGGTTCTCTCTACGATTGTGGTCATAAGGCTATTTCCTTTCTTTATTGTTTTCGCTGGCAAAGGTACCATCTTTTCCCTTCATCTCAAAATTCTCCCTCAACTTTTTTGTCGGGCTAACGGAAAGGGATTTGTATTTCACACAGAACACACAGAAAACACAGAAAATACAGAAAGGCTGAAGGTTCGTGTTCAAAATAATTTCTAGTCTTTTCTGTGTTTTCTGTGTGACCTAAAAAATATCTCTCCGTGTGAACTTAAAGGATTGTTAAGTGATTTAGTTGTTAATAGTAAATTGGTAATCCACATACAAAGGTACACATTATTTATTAAATGAAAAGGGATTGGGGAGAAAAAGTGTTTTTCGTTTGGTTATTCTCTCACTTATGCGTACCTTTGCACCACTTTTAAGTAAAAGGTAATGGAAATCATCAATTCAGTCAAGGAACTCAAGGCTAAGGTTTCTGCCCTGAGAAGTGATAACAAAACCGTTGGACTGGTGCCAACGATGGGTGCGCTCCATGCTGGACATGCTTCATTGGTGACTCGCAGCGTGAAGGAGAACGACGCTACGGTGGTGAGCGTGTTCGTCAACCCCACTCAATTCAACGACAAGAAGGACTTGCAGGCTTATCCCCGCACGCTGGAGGCTGACTGCGCCCTGCTGGAAAGCATCGGCGCAACGTATGTGTTTGCCCCATCGGTGGAGGAGGTTTATCCCGAGCCTGACACACGCACATTCTCCTACCCTCCCACGGACACGGTGATGGAAGGTGCGTTCCGTCCAGGTCACTTCAACGGTGTGTGCCAGATTGTGAGCAAGCTCTTCATGATGGTGGAGCCTGACAAGTCATACTTCGGCGAGAAGGACTTCCAGCAGATTGCCGTCATCAAGGCAATGGTGGCTGACTATGTGGAGAAGGACACGGAATGGGCGAAGCGACTGGAGATCTGTCCCTGCCCCATCGTCAGAGAAGAGGATGGTCTCGCCCTGTCCAGCCGCAACACGCTGCTGGCTGAGAATGAGAGAGCCATTGCGCCCAACATCTACAAGGCACTGAAGAAGAGCGTGGAATATAGCAAGACGCATACGGTGGAGGAGACGAAGCAGATGGCCATCAGCGACATCAACGCGGTGGAGGGACTGGAGGTGCAGTACTACGACATCGTGAATGCCCTCACGCTCGAAAGCGTCTCTTCATGGGACGATGCTGAACACATCCAGGGCTGCATCACCGTGTTCTGCGGTGCCACCCCTATCCGACTCATCGACAACATCAACTATAAATAACAGAGGGACATGCAGATTGAAGTACTGAAATCGAAGTTGCATTGCGTCAAGGTGACTGAGGCCAACCTCAACTACATGGGCAGCATCACCATTGACGAAGACCTGATGGATGCCGTCGGACTTATTGCCGGCGAACGTGTCTATGTCGTCAATAACAACAACGGCGAACGCTTCGACACCTACGTGATCAAGGGCGAACGCGGCAGTGGTTGCCTCTGCCTGAATGGTGCTGCCGCCCGCAAAGTGCAGGTAGGCGACATCGTGATCGTCATGTCCTACGCCCTCATGGACTTCGAGGAAGCCAAGACTTTCACTCCCAAAATTGTCTTCCCCGACCAGAACACGAACAAAATCCTGTGAAAAGAATCCTCTTCATTTGTTTAGGGAACATCTGCCGTTCACCGATGGCGGAGGCTGTGATGCGCAAGTTGGTGAAGGAGAGAGGACTCTCTGCTGAATTTGAAATCGACTCGGCTGGCCTCATCAGTTACCATGAAGGCGAAGGTGCCGACCCAAGAATGAAGTCCCATGCCTATCGGCACGGGTATCAGCTCACCCACATCTCACGCCCTATCCGGGAGATTGACTTCGACCTGTTCGACCTCATCGTCAGCATGGACGACAGCAACTGGGACCGTCTGCATCGGTTGGCTCCCACGGCGGAAGCTGAGGCGAAGATTGTGAGAATGACCGACTACTGCCAAACGCACGTCATCGACCATGTGCCCGACCCGTACTATGGCGGTGCCCAGGGTTTCGAGAATGTGATAGAAATCTTGGAAGATGCTTGCGAAGGACTGTTGGAGGAGTTGACAGTTGAGAGTTGACAATTGAGAGTTGACAGTTGACAATTGACAGTTGACAATTGACAGTTGAGAGTTGACAGTTGACAGTTGAGATAAAAGAATCCGCTCAATCTGCTGGGGATGCAGGTTGAGCGGATTGCTTGTTATACAGAAAAGGTTTAGAAGCGGAAACCAAATGTTGCCATCAGCTGTGAACGATTGGCATCAATCTTTGTGGGCTTGAGGTTAACATCATCGAATGCGTAGAAGTCACCCTTCTGTGCCTGATAGTGCCAAGCGAAATCCACATAGCCACTCTTGTAGCGATAGCCCAAGCCGACAGAGAAGCGGTTGATGTTACCCCAGTTGGTGTAGTCGGTCTCGGTGTAAACGCCATCGTAACCAATGATACGATAAGCATCCTTCTTGTATGGAGAAGAAACGAAGTTGTAACCCAGACGGAAAGAGAGCTGTTCAATGGGCTTGAACTCTGCACCCACCTTCAAGGTGTGCTGTCCACGAAGTGTTTCTCCCATAATCTTGTTCTGATTGCGGAAATAGTCGGAGTTGTATCCACCCACCTCGCTGTAATGCATGGAGCTCATATCCTGGAACTCATACTCTGCACCGATGGCGAAGCAGGTTCCGATGGTGTGTCCGAGGCTGACGCCAAACTTCCAAGGCGTGCGGAAACGGTAGTCGTATTCAGCATTAGAACCAGAGGAAACATAGCCATCGTTGAAGAAAAGGTCAGAACCATTAGCATCTGTCAGACGATACCATATAGGAGTGTGAACCGAAACGCCGAAACGGAAGGGGCTATCTTCAAAAGGACGGCAGATGAAGCCCAGCTTCACATCAAAGCCATCACCCTCGGTCTTATACCAGTTGGTGAAGTCGTATATATTATTATCCGTACCCATTTCCTGATAGAAGGACTCACGGCTGTAGTCGATGTCGTAAACACCCACAGAAGCACCAAGGAAGAACTGGTCGCTGATGTTGAAGGAGAGGTTGACATCAGCCTGGGTGTTAGAACCAAAAGTAGCCTTCTCGAAATAAGCCTTCGAAGCTGGCACACCAGTATAAGCACCATCACCGCCCGACTCATCAATGATGGAACCATGCGTGTCGCTGGAAGCACTCATATCAGCAAGGGTGCCCCAGTAGTTATTGTTAAATGAATAATTGCAAAGGTATGCAATCTGGTAGGTCTGGCTGAAGGTGTCATTCAGATTCTTGACGTCGGTCAGCTGATTGAAGAGGAAGTTGCGCTTCTTCTGGTAGTTCACACCGAAGTTGACGAACTGCAAACCCTTGCTGGTAGGATTGTCCATATCAAAAGCAATGATCACACCAGCCTGATCGAACGACATACGGGCACCATCATGTCCCATCGCGCCATCACCGGTAAAGAGGCCGCTGAAACTGAGGGCTGCGTCACTACTGCGATACATACCCGTACCGGCAGGATTGGTGCTCATCACACTCACATCGCCACCCAGAGCGCCAAGTGCTCCACCCATTGCCACGAAACGGGAAGTACCATTCAAATCGCTGTTAGCGAAGTTCTGCGCATCGTAGCTATCCTGTGCATAGGTTGCACTGGCAACGCTGATGAGCGCTGAGAGCAGAAAATATTTGTTCATTGTCTTCATATTCTATTTATTATATAATGTATATTTACTGATAAAATGGCTTGCGTGATTAGCGTCTGCCACCACCACTGCGGCCGCCACCACCGCCGCCACCGATGCTTCCACCTCCACGGCTGCCTCCACCAATGCTTGCACCACCGCCAAAGCTACCTGAAGATGTACGCGTTGTCGTTGTTGGCGTGTAAGTACGTGTAGGCTGCTGAACTTGCGTACGGGTCTGTTGCTGAACCTGGCGAGTCTGCGTCTGCTGTTGCACCTGCGTGCGGGTCTGCTGCTGAACTTGCGTGCGAGTTTGAGGTTGCTGAACCGCAGATGTACGGCTACTGCTATTCTGATTGCTGTAGGAACGTGTTGGCATATTCACACCATTCGTAATCGTACTTCTTCTTGCAGCACCGTCACGGGTTGCATTATACACCTGTGTGCGTGCTCCCTGATTGGTCGAAGTGGCAGTACGTCCTGTACGTGCATTGGTATAGTCCGTATAAGAAGTTCCTCCAGTACGTGTGTTAACAGTACGAGCGGCCTGTGCACTGGTACGTGTACGTTCTGCATTCGTCCTGCCACTCACAATACCTGTACGTGAATTGAGGGCGCTGGTACGTGTGTTCAGATTGCGACCACCCACAGCATTCGTGCGGATACGGTTGCCTGCAGCCATGTGTCCACGAGCTGAGTTGAAATCACGAGGCACACTATTACGATAGTAAGAAGAATAATAAATAGGACGGCTCCAACCTGGTCCCCAACCCCAGTATGACCAACTGTAAGGATGGCTCCAACCCCAGATGCTGCCATACCAGCAATCCCAAGGTCCCCAAGTCCAACCGTAGCTCCATCCATAGTGCCAATACCATGGATCCCATGGATCATAGAGATAATCCCAAGCACCATAACCATAGTACAAATCCCAATAATACGGACTTGTCAAGGCATAAAGACGTGGGCTGTGGAAACGAACGAGACGACGAGAGAAACGATAATCCAACTCTGGGTCGTTCATGTCATATCTTGGCTGTGCGTCATAAACAGTGTCAATACGAGCAGCCAGTGAGTCCTCTGCATACTGACCACCATACACATAGCGACGGTTGTACTCATCCTCGCTACGCGTGTTGCTATGGTAGTCCACTACTGTTGGGGCAGCCACCGTTGTCGTTCTTGCCGCCATCGATGCAGTCACCCTTTTCTGTGCAGCCTCTTTCGCCTTCTTGGAAGAAGTGAAATAGAGGTCGTCCTGTGCCATGCTGAGCAATGGAACCAGAACCAAAGCTAAAGTCAATAATCTCTTCATATCCGTTCTATTTTATGGTTTGTACATCTTAATAGTTTTTATCTGGTGCAAAGTTCGCACTAATTATTCAGTCCTCCATATTGAAATCCCTACCTTCATGGGGGAAAATCCCTAAAAAGAGATTGTGTTTGTGCAAAGGTACGACTAAGTGGGGGAAAAAGCAAACATAATGCTGTATTTTTCCTGATTGCGCTTGGGTATGTCGCGAAAAACACCTAATTTTGAACAAATTTTATTGACAATATAACGATGAAAAGAAACTTAAACCTTATCCTTTGTGGCGCGCTGACTCTTTGGCTTGCTTTGCCAACGATGGTCATGTCTGCAACCAAAGCTAAACAGCGCACCATCGTAAAGGTGGAACCTATCCGTGTGGAAACACCTGTGGGCACTGCACCTCGTCTGCCTTGGCAAGTGTGGGTCACTTATAGCGACGGCACCCACGAATGGCGACAAACTAAGTGGAGTAACTACCTACCGGCAACAGAACAGGAAGAGGCAAACCCAAACCTCAATCCTGCAGGAAAGACCTACACCATCAATGGTTTCATCATCGGCGACAACACAACTGAAAACGGCTACCCCATCACCGCCCAGGTGTCTGTCAGCGCCAAGGATTGGAGTGTTCCCAATCCAAAACCTATTGCACAGCCACTCCCACTAAATAAGGTTTCCATACAGAAAAATAATCGGTTATCAAATAACAAAGAGCTAGACATCAAGACCTTGTTGGCGCTTGATATCACCCAACAGCTCTACAATTTTCGTGACACCTACGGGTTACCCAAGGAAGGTTATACGAGGTCTGACGGATGGGACTCTCCCACCACCAAACTGAAGGGACATGGTTCCGGTCACTACATGAGCGCATTAGCTTTTGCTTACGCTTCAGCCACAGACCCTGCACAAAAGTCTGAACTCAAGAAACGCATTTGTCGCATGGTGGACGAACTGCGTGCATGTCAAGAACGCACCTTCATATGGGACAGCACCTTGAACCGTTATTGGGAAGCACGTGACTATGCCCCAGAGGAGGAACTTAAGGAGATGAAAGGTAATTGGAAAGCCTTTGACGAATACAAGAAAGATTATCGTCATTATGGCTATGGCTATCTTAATGCCATTCCTGCCGCCCACCCTGCCCTCATTGAATGCTATCGCGCGTACAATAATGAAGATTGGGTATGGGCACCCTATTACACCATCCACAAGCAACTGGCTGGGCTCATCGACATCGCCAACAATATCGACGACAAGGAAGTAGCAGCTAAAGCTCTCCTCATCGCCAAAGACATGGGTATATGGGTGTGGAACCGTATGCACTACCGTACCTATGTAAAGGCAGATGGTGACAAAGCTGAGCGTCAAGCCAAGCCTGGCAACAGATATGAGATGTGGAACATGTACATTGCAGGCGAAGTAGGAGGTATGGCAGAAGCGTTGGCTCGTCTGGCAGAGATGGTCAGCGATCCTACTGAAAAAGCACATCTCATCGAAGCAGCCAACTGCTTTGATTCCCCAGCATTCTTTGACCCTGTAGCCAAGAATGTGGATGATATCCGAACCCGTCATGCCAACCAGCATATTCCCATGATTGTCGGAGCGTTACGTTCATACATCACCAACGGCAATCCTTATTATTATAACCTTGCTTACAATTTCTGGAATCTCGTGCAGGGACGTTATGCCTATGCGATGGGTGGTGTGGGCAATGGTGAGATGTTCCGTCAGCCTTATTCCCAGATACTCTCGATGAACACAAGCGTGATGAGCGACCATCAACGCAACATGTACCCCAACCCCGACATCAATGAGACCTGCTGTGCCTACAACCTCGCCAAACTGACGAAAGACCTCAATTGCTTCGACCCCGACAATGCCGCCTATATGGACTACTACGAGCGCATCCTTTACAACCAGATAGTGGGTTCTGTGCATCCTGACCATTGGGGAGTCACCTATCAGTATGCTGTGGGCATGAATGCCATCAAGCCTTATGGCAACGAGACTCCACAAGCAACTTGCTGTGGCGGTACAGGCGTGGAGAACCATGTGAAGTATCAGGAAGCGGCTTACTTCGTGAATGACAGAACAATGTGGGTGGCGCTATACCTACCGACCGTTGCACAATGGGATGACCAGGGCGTGACCATCGAGCAACAATGCCATTGGCCTGCTGAAAACAGCACATTAACCGTGAAACGTACAGACCCAACAAAGAATGCCACATTTGCGATGAAACTGCGTGTTCCCTATTGGGCTACCCAAGGCTTTGACGTGAAGCTGAACGGCAAATCCATCGCAAAGACTTATCAACCCTGTTCTTATGTGGAGATTACAAACCGAGAATGGCAGGATGGTGATCAGATAGAGGTCATCATGCCCTATACCAAACACATCAATTGGGGACCTGACAAGATGGATCTTGCCGCTACAGGCAAGAACGAGACCCGCACACCATTTGCTCCACAATGGGTAGGTGCCATCATGTATGGTCCATTGGTCATGGCCACACCTGATGTAAAGGAATGGAAAGAGGCTGATTTCACCCTCTCCTCCAACCTCAATGAAATCCATTTGAATGGTTCCATGCTCGATGGCAAATATGGTGACAACCTTTTCACGCTCAGCCTCAATGACAAGCAGTTCCAACCTGATTACTATCAGACCCAACACGCCACTCACTACCTACGCCTGAACGTCTTAACAGGTGCTAAGCAAAAAGCCAAGAAAGGTGTTGACAAGACCAACCTTGAACAAGCGTTTCAAATCGCCAAGGAACGCGTGGAAAACCAAAACGCTTGGAATGCCCTCACCGTGAAAGTGCCAGCCTTCTCACCTTGGGCTCCCAACGGCTATGCACGCCTGCTCACTCAAATGGAAGCGGCAGAAAGGCTCATTAGCAAACCAGCCAAGGAACTGACTCAGGAAGAAGTCAACTCTGTCACTTCTGCCCTCAATATGGCCATCAACACGATGCGTCCTGGTAACCTTGCCGAACCAGAAGATCTGAACGAACTGCTTCCATTGCTCACCGAAATGAAGAACATCCGAAACAAAACCACAGAACTTCGTGAAGCCATCGAGTATGGTGACATGGTGGTACAGTATGTGAATGACGGTTCTGGTACGCATGACCTCATAGAAAAAGCCCTCAAACGCCTCCGTGAAGCACAGAAGTCCCTAAAAAAATGAATATTTTCAGGAGAGCAAGAGGCGAATGTGACTCAGAATTCAGAATTCAGTTTTCTGAGTCACCACCATTACCTTTCCAAATAACCCACCTTTGCTGAGAAACAAACGTGCCTTATTGAAAAAAACAAGAAAACACCTACCCTCCTACCTGTGCATGCCTCAAACCCAGGCACACAGAGGGCTAGCGATAAGGTAGGTGTTGCTCAAACACCCACCTAACATGTACCTCATTAAGTGAACTGCACCCCAAAAGTAGGATATCAAATGAAAAGGTGGGTGTTAGGTAGGTGTTAGGTACATGTTGGAGCAACACACACCTCTTGCAAATCGCTTACTTATAGATAATTAACCTATGCACAGGTAGGTGTGTAGGTCTTTTTACAAAAAACTATTTTCCAGAAGATTCTGTTACCAGATAGGTCTTCACTAAAGAGGTGCCGGCTCTCTTGCCTTTTGCCGGCGGCAAAGCAATGGATTGCCGTCACCAATTTAAATCGGAGGTACATCGGAGGTATATCGGAGGAACATCGGAAGTAGGTCGGAGGCACTCTGGAGGTAACTTGTGTTTAACATTGTTTTTAAAGCGCACGTTAACCTAAGGATAACCTTACGGTAACCTTAGGGCACCCTTAGAGAATTGATAAATATTTGGCGAAAAGTTTGGAGGAGTCTGTAAAAATGTTGTATCTTTGCAACATCAATGATTCTTTCACTAACCTAAAATAAAAAAAATGACCAAGACTATGAAGCAAGGTATTTGTCATATCATTTGTGTGTCGTTCGTCCTGTGGATGAGCGCGATCAGCATGTGTGCACAACAGGTGTCGGAAGAAGCGGCAGAGCAGAAAGCATTGGAGTTTCTGATGCAGGGACGTTCTGCGGATAGTGGAACGAAACGGAAAGCACCAAGGATGGCGCCACAACTGCGGTTGGCCAATGAGCAGGATGAGTATTATGTGTTCAATGATAATGCCAACGGTGGCTATGTGATTGTGAGTGGCGATGAACGCCTGCCTGATGTGTTGGGCTATTCGTATGAAAGCACTTTTGATGCAGACAATATCCCTTCCAATATGCAGGGGCTGCTGGATGGGTATGCTGCACAAGTGGAATATGTACGAGAGCATCCTGAGGTGGAAGTAGCACAAAGAAAAGTTGAATCACGAAGCAATATTAGTCCGATGTTGAAATGTCATTGGGATCAATATGCTCCATATAATAATAAATGTCCTCAATATCAGGGTAAAAGATGTATTACAGGATGTGTGGCGACGGCTATGGCGCAGATTATGTATTACCACAAATGGCCAGAACAAATGTATGAAAAGTTGCCAGACTATGTAACAAAATCTTTAAACATATTGGTTTCCGATATTAGTCCAAAGGATTATAAAATAGATTGGGCTAACATGTTGCCTGACTACACCCATGGATACACTCAGGCACAAGCGGATGCTGTGGCCATGCTGATGCGGTTATGTGGTGTTGCTGTGGAAATGGATTACACGACAGATTGGAGCGATGCGTCAACGAACGGTGACGAATTTTTCAACTATTTTGGTTATGATGGCAATCACGAGTGTGTGGGGGCATACAACTATACCTCTGATGTTTGGGAACAAATGCTCTTTGATGAATTGACACAAGGCCGTCCCATCCTTTATTGGGGATATAGTGGCTATGATGGCCATGAATTTGTCGTAGATGGGTACAATAGCCCCAACTATTTCCACGTGAATTTTGGATGGGGTGGAGGAAATGATGGGTTCTTTCTACTGTCAGCCATTCCCACCTATAACCAAAATCAAGGTGCAGTAATAGGTCTTCAGCCATTGAAACCCCATACACCATCTGCATACGTTGTATATAACAAAGGTGTATTAACCTATTATTATGATGACCAACGTGCCAAACGTGAGGGGCAGGTGTTTCCCTATAAGAACATTCCCGAATACACAAAAAATGCTACCGTTAAGTGTGTGATTGACCCATCATTCAAAAATTATCGTTTAAAGTCAGCAAGCGGAATGTTTGACGGATTCCAGAAATTGGAAACAATCACAGGTTTGGAGCATCTAAACACATCCTCTGTCAGAGATGCATCTTGGATGTTTTCTAGATGCTCTTCATTGACTAGTCTCGACATAAGCAGTTTCAACACTGAGAATGTCACTAACATGGGATGCATGTTCTTTGGTTGTACTTCTCTGCAAAATCTTGATGTAAGCAAATTCAATACAGAGAATGTCAAAAACATGGGCTGGATGTTCGCATATTGTTCTTCACTAACCAACCTTGATGTAAGTAAGTTCAATACAGAGAATGTCACCAACATGTTCAATATGTTTTGTAATTGTTCTTCACTAACCAACCTTGATGTAAGTAATTTCAACACAAAGAATGTCACCAACATGGGTTGTATGTTCGATGAATGCTCTACGTTAACAAGCCTTGACGTGAGCAGTTTCAACACAGAGAATGTCACCAATATGGAAGGAATGTTTTCTGATTGTCGTTCCTTGAAAGTTCTTGATGTGAGTAAGTTCAACACGGATAAGACCACCAATATGAAATGGATGTTCATCAATTGTTCTTCACTGACAAACCTTAATTTGAGCAGTTTCAACACAAAGAATGTCACCAACATGAGTGGGATGTTCGATAAATGCACCTCATTGACCAGTCTTGATGTGAGCAAGTTCAACACAGAAAAGGTTACCGACATGAATTGGATGTTCGCTTCTTGTTCTTCGCTCACGAACCTTGATGTTAGCCATTTCAACACCGGAAATGTCACCAATATGGAATATATGTTCTATAATTGCCGTTACCTGACCAATCTTGATGTCAGCCATTTCAACACCGGAAATGTCACCAATATGGGATATATGTTCTCTTCCTGTCGGCACCTGACCAGCCTCGATGCTAGTTCGTTCTATACGGAGAAATGTACCAATATGGATCAAATGTTCGCTTGGTGTCTTTCCTTGAAAACCATTGAGGCAAGCGATGGTTGGATGCTGACAAATGTGAAGTCAGGAGAGGGCATGTTCTCAGGATGTTATGAATTGGTAGGTGGTGCCGGCACTAAATATGACGATATCCATGTGGATTTGGATTATGCGCATTTCGACACGTTGGATGACCCTGGTTATTTGACCAACAAACTGAATGCCAATGCCATCTACATGGCATACGCCGTATATGATGAAAAGGGTACGTTGGCTTTCTATTGCGATGGTGAGAAGAAAAATCGCGAAGGACAAATTCTTGCTTATAACGGTGCAGTTAACACAGTGAAGGAATCTCTTGAAACCTGTGTATTCGATCCTTCTTTTGCGTCATTCACAACGACCAACTTCTGCAATTTCTTTGCAGGCTGCAAGAAGCTAAAGGAAATCGTGGGCATTGAGAATCTGAACACAACTAAAGCCACCAATATGGAAGGGATGTTCTCCGATTGTTCATCGCTGAAAACGTTGGACGTGACCCACTTCAATACGGAGAATGTGGAGAATATGAGGCGGATGTTCTATCGGTGTTCTGCGTTGACGGCATTGGATGTGAGCAAGTTGAACACCGTTAACGTGACGGATATGACCGAGATGTTTGCCGACTGCTATTCACTGAAGGAACTCAAAGTGGGCATGCTCAATACGAGCAACGTGACCAACATGGGGAAGATGTTCTACAATTGCTCTGCGATAGAGCAACTGAATCTGAACGGACTCAACACCTCCAATGTCGAAAACATGGCTGGCATGTTCATGAAATGCACCTCGTTGACCGATCTTGATGTCCGACAGTTCAACACAGCCAAGGCCACCAACATGAAGGAGATGTTCTCCTATTGTTCTTCGTTGACAGAGGTGAACTTGAATTCGTTCAACACCGACAAGGTCACCAATATGGCCAGCATGTTTGAGAACTGCAGTTCCCTTACCTTCCTTGATCTCACAGCGTTCTATACGCTGAGTGTGACCAATATGGATAAGATGTTTGCCCATTGCCGTGCATTGAAAACTATTTATGTGTATAGGGATTGGACTATAGAAAATGTGAAAACCAATACGAACATGTTTACAGGATGCAATGTGTTAACAGGTGAGTATGGCACGCGTTATAATGCGAGTCGTCCTGGGTCGTTTTACGCCCGTCTGGATGCGAAGGGCGCTCCTGGTTACCTCACCTACAAAGACTACGTGAGCGATGTTTCTGCCATCCCAAGCGTGCATGATCGTTCTTTCGATATCTATGATGTTCAAGGGGTGAAAGTGCGTACTGCAGAACAAGGCATAGAGAACCTCCCTTCTGGTTTCTACATTATTGGTAATCGGAAGATTTATGTGAAATGATGAACATCAATTAATCGCAGAATAGAAATGAAATAGTGCTTTTTTCAAATAAATGTGGGAAAAGTTTGGTGGGTTGAGGAAAATGTCGTAATTTTGCATGATTTTTGTCCAGCTCATGCGCTATGGGCAACCCATGCGCTGTGCGAAACTCAAAAACCAACGAAGGTAAAATATTAAAAAATCATTATAATTATGGCAAAAAACAAAAAACAACAAGTAACTGATGAGCCTATCGCACTTGACGTGCAACTGAGCAAGGGCGAGGCTTTCATCGAAAAGAATTGGAAGAAAATCGCTATTGTGCTCGGTGCTGTCATCGTGATTGTGGCTGGTGTTTACGCTTACAAGCACTACATGGCAGGCAAGGAACTGGAAGCGCAGAAGGCGATTGTTGGTGCACAGACCGCTTTTGCTCAGCAACAGTATGAGCAAGCCTTGAAAGGTGAAGGCAATGTAAAGGGTTTCCTGAAGATCATCGATGAGTTCGGTGGCACAGAAACTGCTAACGTGGCTAAGCTCTATGCAGGTTTGGCATACGCAAAGACAGACAAGGTGGACGAGGCCATCAAGATGTTGGAAGACTTCTCTGCACAGGATGACGACATGGTTTCTCCTGCAGCTATTGCAGCGCTAGGTAACCTCTACGTAAAGAAAGGCGACAACGAAAAGGGTATTAAGACACTCATCAAGGCAGCTGAGGAAGCTGACAATGATGCAGTAAGCCCAGTGTTCCTCCTTCAGGCTGGCGAGGTGTATGAGTCACTCGGACAGAACGACAAGGCATTGGAACTCTACAACAAAATCAAGAAGCAGTATTTCCGTAGTCCTCTCTCACAAGAGATTGACATGTACATCGAAAGAGCAACTAAATAAAGAGACAATAAGAAAACAAAAGTGAAAAACTAAAAACTAAAAGTCAAAGTTACCACAGCCTTCTGTAAGCCAAGTAATCTTCACTTTTAGTTTTTAGTTTTTCTTTTTTTAACTTATATATCAATTATGGCAACAAAGAATCACAACCTTTCCGACTATGACATCAATTCTGTGCCAAACGCTACAGGAATGAAGATGGGCATTGTGGTGGCAGAATGGAACGAGAACATCACAGCGGCCTTGTTAGAAGGAGCAAGGCAGACGTTGATGAAGAGCGGCGTTTTTCCTGAGGACATCACGGTAATGACGGTGCCTGGCAGTTTTGAACTCGTCTATGGTGCTACACAGATGGCGAAGACAGGTGTGGATGCTGTCATTGCCATTGGATGTGTCATCCGTGGTGATACACCTCACGACCGCTACATCTGTCAAGGCGTGACCTATGGCTTGGCTCGTTTGAATGCTGTGCAGGATGTGCCTGTCATCTACGGACTCATCACGACGCTCGACATGCAACAGGCAGAGGAACGTGCTGGTGGCACAATGGGCAACAAGGGCGATGAGTGCGCTGTGACTGCCATCAAGATGGTGGACTTCAAGAGACGGATTGGCAACACTAAAGGTTGAAAAGGCTTGAGAAAATATTAGTGAATGTCGTAGGCAGCCTCGTAGCCATCTATGCAGGTATTGTCCTACTGTTCAGTTTGCCATTTATGCAAAGTGCCTTGGCAAACTGGACTGCTAATATGCTATCAGAACAACTGGGGGCAAAGGTTGAAATCGGGAGTGTCAACCTCGGTTTCCTCAATCGTGTGGTCGTGAATGACCTGACCTTTTATGAGCCAAACGGGCAGAAAATGGCAAGCATTGCACGTGCCTCAGCCAGCATCGATTTGTTGGAATTGCTGTCAAATCGGGTAAACATCGGCACGGCACAACTGTTCGGCACAAAGGCAACACTTTACAAAGAAACACCAGATAGTCCGCCCAATTTCCAATTTATTATTGATGCTTTCTCGAAAGAGGAGAAGGAAGAACCTACCCCATTAAATCTGCATATCGGTTCGCTCATCATACGCCATACTGATGTGACGTATGACGTGAAATCATTAGCACAGCAAAAGGGGAAACTTGACCCCAACCACTTGAACATGCACGACTTCGGCATGAACGTGGTGCTCCGATGCCTGACGGACGACTCCTTGAACGTGAATGTGCGCCGTTTGCAAGGCAAAGAACTCAATTCTGGTCTGACGATTCATGACACCAGTTTGAAGCTAGTAGGCAACAAACAGCACGCCACCATGTCTGACATGAACCTAACCATGCCTCATTCACTGATCGTCCTAGATTCACTTCTTGTGACCTATGGACAATGGGAAACAAACAAATCATTTGATTTCCGTACGACAGGTATCAATGGATATATCACTCCATGTGACCTTGCTCCACTTTACGACAAACTATCCCCTTTGAACCAAACCATGAACTTCAGTATCACGGCTGAAGGTAATGAAGAAGTAATACGGGTGAAAGAGTGCAATATCAGCTCTGAGAACAACGACATGGTGCTTCGAGCTACAGCGGTGGTCAATTCTCCTCTCGACAAACAGAAACGTAACATTCACGCAGACATCCATACGTTACGCATCAATAGTGACGAGATACTGGCATGGGCTGACGCTTTGGCACCTGATCACCACAAGGAGAGTCTTTTCAGCGCCCTAGAAGAAGTGGCATACGAAGGAACGGTGGAATACAACGCCATTGGAGAACTGGTATCGCAGGGCAACCTTTCGACGAGTATCGGACATGCCACCTATGACCTCACGTATGATAAGGAGCACTTCCTCATGGGTACGCTGAGTGGCGACAGCATCAATATTGGCAAGTTACAAGATGATGAGCGATTTGGCACCACTTCCTTCGACCTCGACCTTGCCATCAATCTGGAGAACACGCAACCTTTCCCTGTGGGTAAAGCGACAGGCACCATCTACAATATCCATTACAACGGCTACAACTACCAGAACATCAACCTGGATGCACGAAGCACCTCTGCACAGATTTCTGGTACAGTCAGTATTGACGATGAAAACGTGAAAGCGAATGCAGACTTCGCCTACACCGACCGTCCGACAAAGGACATAGATATGAATGTGTTGCTGGAGGATTTCAGGCCTAACAATCTGAATCTCACGGATGAACACATCGGAGAAAGTCTTTCGTTCAATGGTGCTGTTCAGATGCAGGGAACAGATTTCAAGCACTTGTATGGCAATGCGGTCTTGGAGGACATCCATCTTACCACACCTTCAGACGAATACCATCTGGACGGCATCATGCTCCAAGCCGAGCAATTGCAGAATGGGGAAAGCAAGTATGTAGTGAAGAGCGATGTAGTGTCGGGCACCATCCAAGGAGAAACCACGCTGGCGGACATTGCCCAGAGTTTCATCCAGCAGATATCCCACCATCTGCCCATCATCTTCAAACCGCAATCGGATGACCATGCCTCCTCGACAGCCCATTTTACCTACGACCTGACAATGGCTGATGCCCCTATCCTGCACCATTTCATTGATGCCGATTACAGCATTGGCACACCTATCCGCATTTTCGGCAATCTAAATGCTGCCGAGGACAAGATGTCATTCCAACTGGATGCACCCAATGTCATCTACGAAGAAAAGCCTTACACAGACATCGCTGTGGCATGCAACTCCACCTACGACAACATGAACGTGCATGCCATCGCCTCCACTTTCAAGGAAAGCAATGATGACGAGATTCCATCCACGTCCACAAAGTTTGACGTGATGGCAGATGTGCACAACAATCGTATTATCAGCGACCTCTACGTAAACACGACTGGAAGTAACAATATCATGCTCCAACTTCTGCCGATTGTCCAATTAAGCGACTCTATGGGCAACATGAAGACGGACATTGCGTTGAGGAAATCGACAGCTGTCATCAACGATACAGCATGGACGGTATCGCCGGCAACCATCTCTTTCTATAAAAAAAATATTGAGTGCCACAACGTCAAGATTGCCAATAATAACACCAACAGCTTCTTGGCCATTGATGGTAAGGCATCCAATTCACCGACCGATTCATTGGTGGCGACGCTGAACAACCTTGAAATCAAGTACATCATGTCACTGGTGAACTGGAACGTGGTGCGATTTGCAGGCAGGGCATCTGGACGTGCTGTCGTAAACAATGTGCTGGGAGGTGGTGTGCCTGATGTAAGGACAAATCTTTACGTCGAGGATCTGTCCATTCAGGAAGGTCCGTTGGGAGACGCCAACATCACCGCCCATTGGGACAAGGAAGTGGATGGTATCATAGTGGATGGACGAATGGTTGACCTCTACCAAGTGCCTGACGGATTGACAGGAAGAAAGCAGAATGTGACGGGCATTACAACGGTGAACGGTTGGATCTCGCCGGCCAAGAACGATATGCGTCTGGATGTCAACACCCACAACACGAACGCCTCCTTCATTCATGGTTTCTTGGGAGGTGTATTCAAGGAAGTGTCTGGCTATGTGACGGGACCTGTCAGCATCATTGGTCCCTTCAACAATGTCAATATCCTCGCTGATGCGACACCCACCATGAACTTGCGATTGCGTGCTACCAATGTGCCCTACCACATCGAAGGTGACACCATCCACATACGACCATATCTGTTCGATTTCCCGAACATCAGCATCTACGATCGCTTCGGACATCGTTCCGTTCTCAATGGACAGGTGACACATCGCAACATGAAGAACTTCGCTTACCACTTCGAAACAGATTTGCATGAACTGCTGGCATACGATGAGAAGGAGTTCAACAGCGACAAGTTCCTCGCCACCGTCTTTGCTGATGGCGATTTGACTATCGATGGCAGCGACGGTCATCCGCTCCATGTGAATGCCAACGTCACCCCAACCCGAGGCTCAGTCTTTGCCTACGATGCGGCCACACCTGATGCCATCACGGGAAGCTCATTCATTGAATTCCGTGACCGAGATTCCGTGATGACGCTCAATCCTCAGGCGCTGAACCCACATATCGAGGAACGACCTGTGGCCAAGGATTCGCTGGCCATTGTCAAAGAAGCAAAAAAGAATTACAACAGCGATATATTCATCAACTTCAATATTAACCTTACCCCTGCCTGTGAGGTCAAGCTGCGTATGGATAACATCGAGGATGGCTATATGCGCACCTTCGGCAATGCGCAAATCAAGGCTAGCTGGTACAACAAGGGCTCCTTCCAGATGTTTGGCAACTACAACATATCGTCGGGTTCCTACCGCCTCTACTTACAGGATATCATCTTCCGCGACCTAGCTCTGCAACCTGGTTCTCTAGTAGAATTCAACGGCAATCCCTTCGATGCCAACATCCATCTGATTTGTCACCACACCATTAATTCCGTGCCGCTCAGCGACCTCACGTCCACCACGGCTTTCTCGCAGAACAACAAGGTGAAGGTCATCTGCATTCTCGACATTACGGGTAAGTTGGGCAATATGGATTTCAAATTCAACATGGACTTGCCGAATGTGAACGAGGAAACTCGCCAGTTAGTGCGCTCAATGATCAATTCCGAAGAAGAGATGAACACGCAGATGATTTACCTGCTCGGACTGGGACGTTTTTATCCGAATGAATATGCACGTGCCAATGGTAACGGCAATTCCGGACAAGCAATGAACTCCCTGCTATCCTCTACCCTCAGTGGACAGATCAACCAGATGCTCAGTAATATGATAGGCAGAGACAGCAACTGGAACTTTGGGTCGTCGGTCACGACGGGTGAGAAGGGATGGGATGATCTTGATGTGGAAGGCATCCTCGAAGGTCGTCTCCTTGACGAACGTCTGCTCATCAATGGAGCCTTTGGCTACCGCGACAACGCCATGACCAACCGCTCCAGTTTCATCGGCGATTTCGAAGTGAAATGGAGGATGGATAAGAAAGGAAACCTCTATGTCAAGGCCTACAACCAGACCAACGACCGCTATTTCACCAAAGCCACCCTCAATACCCAAGGCATCGGACTCTCATGGCGACGTGACTTCGAAAGCATACGCCGCCGAATGCGCCAAAAGGAAAAGAAAAAAACCAATCCATAGTATTTCCATTGCTATTATCAAACCTATAAATACTATAGCCTCTATAAATACTATTTACTAACAATACAAAAACCAAACATCATGAAGAAAATCATTCTTGGAGCACTTGTGTTGCTCGTTGTAGTCACCTCCTGCAACAAAACTGCAAATCCTAATCAACTTTTTAGTGAAGAAGCCATGGAGTATATCAAGACCGTTCCCTACGATGTCAATCGTACCGCGCTCTACAGCGCAGAAGACCTGTATGCAGGTTATGACCCTGCCAAACCTGAGACCTTCGATTCCTGTTACGACACTAAAGTCTATCAGCACTTTATCGCCACCGGCAAGCAGGCCAAGGATGTGGAGGAGTCACTCGCACGCACCCTCCACGACCACTGCATCCACGTGGCGCTCGACGAGTTCTTCCAAGAGCACGACTCCCGTCTCTGTATCGGCATCATGGGCGGTCATGCGCTGTTGCGCACCGACCCAATGTATAAGAAAGTTACACTCCTCAGCAAGCGTCTGACTGAAGAAGGCTTCATCATGCTCAGCGGCGGTGGTCCTGGAGCTATGGAAGCTACACACCTAGGTGCTTGGCTTGCAGGCAGAACCGAAGCGGAAGTGGATGATGCAGTCGAGATGCTCACTGTCGCACCATCCTTCAAGGACGAAGGTTGGCTCGCCTCTTCCTTCGAAGTAATGAAGAAGTATCCTCGTCAGGGCGAATATGTCAGCCTCGGCATCCCTACCTACCTCTATGGCCATGAGCCGTCTGCACCATTCGCTACTCACATCGCCAAATTCTTCGAGAACAGCATTCGTGAAGACCTTATCCTCACCGTCGCATTCGGTGGCATCATATACACCCCAGGCAGTGCAGGCACTATGCAGGAAATCTTCCAAGACGCTGTGCAGAACCACTACGAGTCCTTCGGTTTTGCTAGCCCAATGATCTTCCTCGGCACCGAGTTCTGGACCAAAGAGATGCCTGTCTATCCATTCCTCCAGCAACTCGTGGAGATGGGCAAATACAAAAACCTGCAGCTCACCCTCACCGACGACTTCGACGTAGTGGCAGACGAGCTCACCAAGTTCAAGAACAGCAGCAAGCAATAAGGCCTGTTATTACCCTCCATACATCAAAAAGGAGCATCCGTCACACTCGGATGCTCCTTTTCATTTAAGAAACTAATTTGAATAATGTGAACATTTTTGCTGATTGACATACCTATTTATGGGGATTGGTAAAGAGAATTGTGGTGTGAATGGGGATTGGTTTCAAAAAAAAGCTGTAACTTTGCCAAAGCTAACAAGATATACACATCTATCATAATAGAAAAATACAGAATGCTGAAGAATATTATATGTATTGTCTACACGACGGTCGTTCTGGTGATGGCTTTGGCGACGGTGGTTGAGAAGACGCGGGGCACAGAGTATGTGCTCAGCGAGGTGTATGGGTCGTGGTGGTTCACGGGGCTTTGGGCAGTACTGGCATTGGGCGGTGTGGCGTACATGCTACAACGGAGGGTGAAGAAGGTGAGCGTGTGGATGCTCCACGGGTCGATGGTCATTATCCTGCTAGGAGCATTGCTGACGCATCTGACAGCATGGCAGGGGACGGTGCATCTGCGAGAAGGGAGGAGGACGAGTATCTGCATGGCGGAGGATGGGATGATTCGGGACCTTCCTTTCAACATCACGCTGGACAGTTTCAACATCCGTTATCATCAAGGCACGGAGGCAGCGATGGACTATGAGTCGCACTTCACCATTCAAACAGATGAAGGCTCGGAGAAAGGAGTGACCTCGATGAACAATGTCTATGACACGCGGGGACTCCGCCTGTATCAGAGCAGCTACGATGAGGACGGCAAAGGAAGCACGCTGGCCATCAATTGTGACCGTTGGGGCATCCCCGTGACTTATTTCGGCTATGGGTTGTTGTTCGTGTCAATGCTCCTCGTGCTGATTGATCCGAGAGGACGTTTTCGTGGGCTAATCAGACAAATGTCTGATGGAAAATGTCAAATGTCAAATGGTAAATGTAAGACGGAGAATAAAAGATGGGAAACGATGATGGTGCTGCTGATGATCAGTACGATGCAGGCTTCTGCCGCTGAGACTTTCTCAAGGGAGTGGGCTGACGAGTTCGGAAAACTGTGCATCAACTGGAACGACCGCATCTGCCCTGTGCAGACAATGGCGCTGGACTTCACCCGCAAACTCTATGGGAAATCTTCCTACAAGGATTTCACTGCTGAGCAGGTGCTGTGCGGCTTTGTCTTCTACCGTAAGGAATGGACGAAGGAATCCATCATTCGCATCAAGTCAGGAGAAGTGCGCGAACGTCTCCATCTGCCCGAATACACGTCACTCATGTCATTAGTGACGGAGGATGAGTACGTGCTCGGACCCTATATCGAGGAATATTATATGGGCAAGAACGACAAGTTCCACGAGGAAGTGATGAAGGTGGATGACAAGGTGATGCTCATCATGCAAGTATCAAGGGGTGAAAAAATGAGGCTCTTCCCCTTCGAGGGCAAATGGTATGCGCCCACCGACAGCGTGCCCGACGCGGTATCGATTGACCGCAAGACCTACTTCGAAAATGCCCTACCGCTACTCGGTTCCTTGGTACAGAAGAAGGAACTGGCAAATGCCGACGAGATGCTTGAGAAGATGGCACTATATCAGCGAACTTTCGGGGCAAACGATATGCCTTCCCCCACCCGATTGCAAGCGGAACGCCTCTACAACAGCATCCCCTTCGCCACGATTCTCTTCATGGTGTGCCTCACGTTCGCCCTGCTGAGTCTGCTCCGTTGGAACTGGATGAAGCGTGTGTCACTCGCCGTGCTAGCACTCTCGTTCTTGGCACTCACGCTCTGCCTGACCCTCCGATGGATCATCAGCGGCTACATCCCAATGACCAACGGTTACGAGACCATGCTCATCATGGCGTGGATGATTATGCTGGCCTCCCTGTTTGTGTATCGGAAATTCCCTATCATCCTTACCTTCGGACTCTTGCTCTCAGGGTTCCTGCTCCTGGTGAGCCACCTCGGACAGATGGATCCGAAAATAACGCCCATCATGCCCGTGCTCTCATCGCCCCTGCTCAGCGTGCATGTGAGTTGCGTGATGATGGCCTACGGACTTTTCAGCATCACCTTCATGTGCGGTGTCTATGCCCTCATCGTCAGGAAGAAGACTGAGGATATGCATCTGATCTCGCAACTCTTCCTCTATCCTGCCGAGTTCCTGCTCACGGCTGGCATCTTCATCGGTGCCATCTGGGCGAACGTCAGTTGGGGACGCTACTGGGGATGGGATCCGAAGGAGGTGTGGGCACTCATCACGATGCTCATCTATGCCATCCCCATGCACAGCACTTCTTTGGCTTGGATGAGAAAGCCCTCACACTATCATTGGTTTATGGTCGCGGCTTTCCTCGCTGTGCTCATCACTTATTTTGGCGTCAATTTCTTCCTCGGAGGGTTACACAGCTATGCGAATTAACCCAATTATAAATAAATAGTAAATGGTTAAATCGTATTATTTTCTTACTGTTGGCTTTTCCGAAGGTACTTCCGTTCGGAAAAACTCAAATAAATTTGGTTTTTCTCTTACTTAATCGTACCTTTGCAGTCAATTATGGATTACAAATCAAACAACATAGAAGAATTAGGCGTCAAGATTGAGCTGACGCACTTCACGGCTGGCGAAGTGACTGAGCTGCATGCTATCCTGCACGTGGAGCCTCGTGGTGATATGTTCAAGGAACAATTGGCACGTCTGCTGCAGGGAGAAAGGACGTTGATGGAGATGGATGAGGTGAAGGATGCCAAAGTGGTGTTCAAGCGTTACTTCCTCAGCGATGCTACGAATCAGGCACCACTCTTTGAAGAACAGGACGATTGCACCATTTCCTACATCCAGCAACCTCCACTCGACGGTTCGAAAGTGGCTGTGTGGATTTATCTGCAACGTGGCACAGACATTTGTCTGACCAATGGTTCTGCTGTGGTCAGCCACAATGGTTATCAGCACATCTGGACGATGGGACTGATGGACAGCAGTGTGGACTCATCGTACATGCAAACATGGAAAACTATGCTTGCCTATATTGATACCCTCAAGCAATTTGGTGCCACCCTCGAACGCAACTGCATCCGTACATGGTTCTTTGTACGCGATGTCGATACACAATACAACGGACTTGTCAAGTCACGTCGTGAGTGCTTCATGGAGCAAGGACTCACGCCTAACACGCATTTCATCGCTTCGACAGGTATTGGCGGAACTCCAGCCGACCCGAAAGCGCTGATCCAGATGGGCAGTTATGCTATCACAGGCTTTGAGCCCGAACAGCAACGCTATCTCCATGCTCTCACCCACCTCAACCGCACCATCGAATATGGTGTGACTTTCGAACGTGGCACATTGATACAATATGGAGACCGCAACCACGTTTATATTTCGGGTACGGCCTCCATTGACAATCGCGGCGAAGTGCTGCATGTGGGCGATGTGAAGAAGCAAACGCTACGCATGTGGGAAAACGTTGAGAAGCTTCTTGAAGAAGGTGGCATGACGTATGATGACGTGATGCAAATCATCGTCTATCTGCGTGACTGCGCCGACTATCAGATTGTAAAAGAGATGTTTGACGAGAAATTCCCCAACATGCCATATGTCATCACTTTGGCTCCTGTATGCCGTCCCACATGGTTGATTGAGATGGAATGTATGGCTGTGAAGAAGGCGAAGAACGCCTTCAAGGATTTCTAATCTCTATTTATTATTCTTTGTTGTTGTAGGCGTCGTCTTCTTGCTGACAGGCACGTCGGTCATATCACCCTGAATGAAGAGGCGTGCCATATCTTCCTTACAATTAGAGAACACTTGGATGTTCTTCTTGAAACGTCCAGGCATCTTGTTGGAACCATCGTAGGTAACGGTGATTTCTCCTGTTGCACCTGGAGCAATGAAATCCTTTGGATAGTCAGCAACCGTGCATCCGCAAGAAGCATGAACGGCTGTGATGACAAGTTTAGCATCACCCACATTCTTGAACTTGAAGGTGCATTTCTGAATAGGCTCATCCATAGAGAAGGTGCCGAAATCAACGGTCGTCTTCTCGAACTTGATTTCAGGAAATTTCTTGGCCTGCACGCCAAGTGCCATCGTGAAAATGGCAAGGAACAGTAAGAATTTCGTTCTCATATTCTTTGTATTTATGTTGATTTTGATGCAAAGGTAAGAAAAAACTACCAACTCCTAACGCCCAACTCCTAAAATTTTCGTATCTTTGCACGATTTTTGTATAATTTAACCAGCCGTGTGCTGGGATAAACTCATAAACGAACATAGGAAATGAATAAAAACACGTTAACAGCTTTTGTGCTGATGGCATTGGTGGTTTTCGGCTTTATGGCATACGAAAACTATGCCCGCCGCGAACAGATTGCGGAGCAACTGGTGCTGGATTCTATCGCTCAGGTGGAGGCACAAAAGGAGGCGAAGGTTAAACTGAAGGAGCAAGCAAAAAAAGCAGAAGAACTGGCGGACACACTCAATCCGCTGTTTGAAGCTAGACAAGGAACAGAAAGTACAACAGTCATTGAGAATGAGCTGTTGCGTGTGACTCTCTCGAACAAAGGCGGTCAGTTGCAGAAAGTGGAACTGAAAGACAGCACCTACAAGAGTCGCGAAGGTGGCAATGTGGTGCTTTTCGACGGAGACGACCAGAACATGAAACTGATGTTGGACGGCAAGACGGCGAACATCGTGACAGATGAGCTATTCTTCACACCTACGGATGTGACGAAAGATGGCGTAACGATGCATCTGCCTGTAGCTTCTGGTTCTCTTGATATCATCTATTCTCTCAAGCCCAACTCATACTTGCTCGATATGGATGTAAAGGCAACTGGTTTGGAGGGCTTCTTCCCTTCTAAGACGAAGGAGATGCAGATTGAGTGGACAGAAAACATGAAGCAGCAGGAGAAGGGCTATGACTTCGAGAACCGCTACTCAACTGTTACCTATCGTGATGTGGATGGCGACACGCATGAGTTGTCTGTAAGTGGTGGTGATGAAGAAGAGGATGAATTTGAAGAAAAGGTTAAATGGATTACCTATAAGACACAGTTCTTCAGCCAAGTACTGATTGCCGACCAACCTTTGAATGTTAGCAACATGTCATCAGCATATCTGGAAAATGGCACTGGTTATTTGAAGACATATAAGACTGCCTTTACTGCAGACTTCGACACAAAGGGTGTGAAACCAACGAGTTTCCATTTCTATCTCGGCCCTAACAAATTCTCAACTTTGAAAGAGAACGAAAAGCTGCTGGCATCCAGCGATGATCTGGATTTGCAATCATTGGTGTATATGGGTTGGCCTGTCATCAAATGGATCAACCGCTTCATTTTCCTCTATGCATTCGACTTCCTCACAAGTTTGGGTTTGAACATGGGTATCGTGCTCATACTACTCACACTGATTGTGAAGTTCCTGGTGTTCCCGCTGATGAAGAAAAGTTACATTGCTTCGGCCAATATGCGTGTGTTGCGTCCAAAGATGGATGAAATCAACGCGAGATATCCAAAAAAGGAAGACGCGATGCTGAAACAGCAGGAAGTGATGAAGCTTTACAGCGAATATGGTGTAAGCCCGATGGGAGGATGCCTGCCGATGGTGATACAGATGCCTATCTGGATTGCGCTCTTCAACTTCATCCCGAACTACATCGAGATGCGTGGTGAGTCTTTCCTCTGGGCAGACGACCTCTCCACATACGATGACATCATCAACTGGGGCTTCAATATTTGGGGTATCGGTGACCACCTGTCACTCTTCTGCATTTTGTGGTGTGTATCAACAGTCATCAACTCCATCATCACACAGCGCCAGCAGCAGTATGCGATGACACCTGAGCAACAACAGCAGATGGGCATGATGAAGTGGATGACCTACCTGATGCCTGTCATCTTCTTCTTCTCATTCAACAGCTACAGCGCAGGTCTGAACTGGTACTACTTCATTTCAGGTCTGGTAAGCATCATCATGATGTGGTTCCTCCGCAAGACAACAGATGATGACGAACTGCTCCGCAAATTGGAGAAGCGTCATGCTGAACGCAAAGCAAATGCTGGTGACAAGAAAAAGACGTCCAGCATCATGGAACGTCTGCAAGCTATGCAGGAGAAGCAGATGGAGATATTGAAACAGCAACAAGAACGAAACAATCAAAAATAACCTAATTCTATGGAACAAAAAGGACACCCCAAAGGGCTCTATCTGCTTTTCGTGACAGAAATGGCAGAGCGTTTCAGCTACTACGGCATGAGAGCCCTGTTCACGTTGTACCTCGTGGCAGCATTCTTCAACGAAGGTATGGCCTCTCAACTCTACGGCTCCTATACGGGCCTCGTCTATCTCACTCCCCTTTTAGGTGGTTACATCGCTGACCGCTACTGGGGTAATCGTCGAAGCATCATTGCCGGTGGACTGATGATGGCTGTTGGACAGTTCCTTATGTTCCTCAGCGCATGTTTCGTTCAACAGAGCATCTTCACCGATCCCACCAAGGGAGGAGGCATTGATGCATCTGTCGACAACACACTCGCGCTGACGCTGATGTTCTGCGGCTTGGCAGCCCTCATTTTCGGTAACGGCTTCTTCAAACCAAACATCTCTACGATGGTGGGTGACCTCTACACCAAGGAGGACAAGCGTCGCGATGCTGCTTTCACCATCTTCTACATGGGTATCAATGTTGGTGCCACCATCGCACCAATTGTTTGCGGCACATTAGGTGAAGGCTCTTGGAACAACCTTGCACCTTTCAAGTGGGGTTTCCTTTGCGCTTGTATCGCCATGCTGCTTTCTGTGGCAGTCTTCTGGGTACTGAAGAACAAATATCTTGTCACTCCCGATGGTATGGGAATTGGTCTGCCACCTAACCAGAGCGAGCTGCGTGCAGAAAAGGATGCAGCTGAGGCGGCTGCCCATGTGGCAGAAGCGGCAGCACAGTCTTCACGCAAGAACTCCCCTCTTCGTTTGTGGGGATGCGTCGTGGGTGCCATTCTCATGTTCGTACTCTTTATACAAGGTGCAGAATCGTTCAACGACTATATCTCTGGAGCCATCTACGCGATCTCCATCGCCCTGCCTGTGTTCATCATCACTGACCGCACACTGACCAAGACGGAGAAGATGCATATCGGTGTCATCTACATCATCGCTCTGTTCGTCATCTTCTTCTGGTCCGCTTTTGAGCAAGCAGGTTCATCGCTGACGCTGTTTGCTGACCGTCAAGTGGATCGCAACATCGGTTCGTTCGAGGTGAAAACCACCTGGTTCCAATCAGTCAATGCTGTCTGCGTGGTGATTTTTGCGCCAGTTATGGCGGGACTTTGGCAATTCCTTGGTAAACGGAACTGGGAACCAGATTCACCTGTGAAGCAATCCATTGGTCTGTTGCTTTTGGCCATCGGCTACCTGATCATCTCTTTCGCCACCAAGGATCTTGCTCCAGGTGTCAAAGTATCCATGTTCTGGTTGCTGACCCTCTACTTCATTCACACCTTGGGCGAGCTTTCCCTCTCACCAATTGGTCTCTCAATGGTGACAAAACTCTCCCCTGCTCATTTGGCATCATTGCTCATGGGTGTGTGGTTCATGTCGAATGCAGCATCCAACATCCTCGCAGGTAAACTGGCCGCCCTGCTACCAGTGGAGGGTCAACCCGCTCAATCATTCCTTGGCTTCGAAATCGCCACACTCGATCAGTTCTTCATGCTCTTCGCCATCATGTCAGGAGTTGCAGCAGTACTCCTCTTCTGCCTCTGCCCATTACTGAAGAAGATGATGAAAGGAGTGGAATAAGGGAAAGTTCCCATTGATATAATAACAAACAAATAATATAATAGAAGGACGACATCTTTGAAATGCCGTCCTTCTATTTATCAAAATATATAAATCGTTACTTTTCACCAAGCAGGAGATGAACTTCTATACACTTTCTCTGACATTTTTGGGAATATATACCAATCCTCATTTTTAGTTCGGTCAAATGCCCAATTAAGAAATGCTGGATAAGCTTCCTTAATAGATATGCTTTCCTTTGGATATTCAAAATCAGACGAGACTATGATGGCATGAGGGTCTTGACCGATTTTAGAGAGTTTGATTTCTGTACCCATTGTCTCATTGTAGATGTATATTTGTTTATCAAGATCTTTGAAAGTGAAAGAAGGATCTACTTCGATGATTTCCGTCACAGGCTTCTCCTCACCAGCATTATTATACAATTTTATAATCTCATGAACTTCTGTTTTCTCATTTAACTTTTTGCCATTAATATTGCGCAAATAAACTCTGTCTGTACCATGACATGGCTCAAGGCTATATTCTACATGATTTTGATCTCTTCGAACAGCCTTTACAACGATGTCGTTCAAATCATAATCACCCTTCTCACGGTCTTCGAAGCAGAAGGTGTACACTTGTCCAAACAGATCGGGGGTATCATAAATTGACTGAATACCACCTCCCAACTCTACAATGACATCGCTGTACTGCGTATCGGCACCTTCCTCAAAGCAGAGGTACATCTTGCCGTTGGCGGTGAACATAGCCATACGGGGATCATCCTCTTTCATGCCATAATAAGTGAGGGCACTTTTGAACTGGCCGAAGGAGTTGATTTCCTTGTTAAGCTCTCCGTAGCCGTACAAGCATCCAAACTTATCATTCGTCAGACTCCCATTAGGTTCACCATTGTCCTTTCTGATGAGGAAACCGATACGATAGCCGGCAGGAATGATAGCCGAAGCTTTGTCGCTCTTGGCATGATAAATATTGGGGAAGTATTTGACAGGCAGTTCGAAATCGGTAATGGCGGTAGCCAATGAGCCGGTATATTCCTCAAACGACCACTGTCTTGTTAGCAAATAAGATCCAGTATTACTCGTACCACCAGTTCCAATCCACTTTCCAGAAACAGACTTCATACATTCATTCTTGCCATTTTCAAAAATATAGATGTTTGTTCTACTATCGGTCTGTTTGCCTTTAGGGTCACAAATGCGGAAGTTGAACTTATCCAGATTATTATTGTCGATGTCTTTAAGCAGAAGAACATTTTTTTCGATCTTTCCATTGTAATACAGGAACTGCTTGGCATATACATTATACAACATCACCTTCACATTGTCAGGGTCACTGTCGTTTGTAAATACCTGCCAAAGCTGCCGCTCAACATTTTCCGTATAGGCATCTTTCAGGTTTTCACTAGGTCCACCGTATGTAAAGTAATTATTTTTACCTTCAGAAGCATTGTGAATGCGATAGAACTTGGCATCAGTCTTGTAGCCAAGATAGCTCAACATCTGGGGAGACGACTCATAGTCTGAGGGGTCACCATAGTAGGGCAGGAGATACTCGTGAATTCTGAGGAAGTTCTCGTCTCTATTATTCTTAGCAATACCCGTCTTCTCGCTAAATGCCTCTCTCTCCAGTCCCAGGTCAACGGCTTTGTACTTCGGCAACGACTTGATATAATCAGCCTCAGAGGTACCTGACGGAACGTTCTCTTGTTTATAATAATAATAATAGATGTCGCACATGTATGCTTCTGTAGAAGCCATCTGCACGGGAATCAACGTGATGCCATCCTCGCCGGTGCTCACCATATGGTTTTTGAATAACGTCACGGCTTTGCTTTTGCGAATAAGGGACAGGTTGTCTCTTCTGCCCATATAACCACTTTTGTCGTCGCGATAGAGTGACGAATTAAAGATGTCCACCAAAGTGGCTTTATCTTCATCTGAGAGGGTAGGTGCGGCCGAGTAAATGGTATTACGTTCTATTGTCCAGCCATTAGAACTAGCGGGACCCGATGGAAGCCACATACGCTCGTTTCCCCAGTTTTTGCCTTGCCATTTGCTGAAAGTAGTGTTATCCGACAATGCACGTCTGGCATTAAATGACAGGAAAGAATCGCTGTATTTCAACTCGATCTCATCGATGTTGGGCAGGCTTGCTGCTGCTCTAGTTTCGCCGACGGCGCGGGTCGATGGGCTGTTCGTGAAGGATACTTCCGAGTCGATGGTATTGAAACCCTTGATGTAGTACTCACCCTTGCTACTGACGCATGCTGCAATCAGTCGCGTGTATGTCTTGGGAGCGTCATAGGTGAGCGTCACCGTCTGACCATTCGTCACTTCTGCTTCGGTCAACACATACGCATCGGCGTTGAAGAAGGGCGACTCTGTCAAGATTTGCACCTTAACTATATCTTCTATATCAGCATCAGCGGTCACCGTAACACTTCCATTTTCCACCGTACTCCAATCATGAGAAGTGTCAATCTTTACACCTAAAGCAAGCGCTGCATTTTGCAGAGCCTCCTCATCCAAATTCGTTTCAACTGGCATATCACCATAGTCGAAGTCTTGGCAGGCCGCCAACATGAATGCGCTGATGGAGAGAATTAAACTGATCTTTTTCATATGTTTTTAATAGAATTGAGGTTAATGACTTGTTTTAATTGTTTATTTTTGTTTGTTAGATTTGCAAATGTACACATTATTATATATAAAAGACAAAGGAAGCGGGTGTTTTTGCAATAATTTAACAAAATATAACATATAAAGAGCGAGAAGGCGGCATTTCCCCACCCTCTCGCTTACAAATAGAACCTATATGAATACGCTTTAGCGCATGCGGTTGTGACGACGGATGTCCATCAGCTTCTGCATGCTCTGGTAGGAATCGCCGGGCAACTGATAGCGTGCATTGCCATAAGGATCAACCTTGAAGAGCATGAGGGATTCCTCACCCTTGTCGACGAAAGTCACCCAACCACGTGGCGACATGTTGTACTGGCAGTCGCCCATCACAGCGTTCACGAGACAGTTCGTGTCCCACATGCGCTGACCCGTGTCGCAAGTGTAGTGCGTGTAAACAGCCTTGATAGGATTCACCTCCACACCAGAAAGGTCTGCCAACACATCCTCGGGCAGATAGTTCATGGCATCGCCGATGTTGCTGGGCGACATGATGATGTCCACGCTCTCAGGCAGCTTATCGTAGAACACAGCCGACTGCTTGGAGGCAGCGCGCATGTTGTAACCAGACAGGCTATCCTCCTCCTCAAAACGGCCAGCCTGCACATACACAGCCTTCACCTTCTGAGCGAAGAGGTCAGAACCCACCAGCTTCGAATATTCGTCAGCCTTCGACTCCATCAGCTGAGCCAGCGTCGTAGCGAAACCGATAGCCACAATCACCACCGACTTGTCCTCAGCCTTCGCCAGGATCTTGCGGTAGAGCTTGTAACCGTCCATGCACTTGCTGGCATCGAACGTACGCTTGAAGAGCGGCTTGCCCTGCGCATCCTTCAGGTCGCAAATGCC
>Ga0310786_10001893_pt1 | contig 33095 bp, 8 predicted proteins | sample AusTroGonzalo_MG_FD_203881 | JGI IMG/M metagenome (GOLD analysis project Ga0310786, IMG submission 203881) | Bovine rumen microbial communities from tropical cattle in Woodstock, Queensland, Australia - Gonzalo_03 (v2) (version 2) | ecosystem: Host-associated > Mammals > Digestive system >... | reverse complement strand
CTACAGTCTACACGGAAGTCTATCTTCTTATTATGTCTTGGAACGATATTTCCGTTGTTGTCTAATGCTACCCAACTGTAAATATCGTCTAACCATAAGTGTTCACCTGTAGCATTCTCTACCGTAGCAGCTAACAGGAGAGCATAGAAGTTGTTATAGTCTCCTCTGTTCCAGGCTAACGCTGCCAAAGTTTCTTGACATAATACACAGTAATCTCCGAACCCGTTGTTTCTTGCAAGATTCCATGCTTCATTTAACATGTTTTCAGCTTCTTGAGTATGTCTGTTCTCGTAAGATAAAGCACCTTTTAATTTTCTTCGTGCTTCGTCTATCATCATTCCGATGCTAGGACCTTTATAGTTATTTCGAAGTTGTTTATTATAGAGGTCGATTTGACGTACTCTTTCTCCTTCAGCTAATCTGTTTGTATTTTCTATCTCTCGTTGTAGTTGCTGATTTTCGTTTCTAAGACGATTGCTATCTTCTTCGAGCATTCTTTGTCGGACGACATCAGGAGGTTCCCACTTGTCAAGCTCAGAAGTATCAACGACACAAATTACGTGAGCGTAAATTCTATAATCGTCTTCAACAACCTTTGGAGTAAACGATACGTTTTTAATATCAATAACAGAACTGGAGAATCTTTCTACCTCGTTATTTTTTATAACTTTATTTACAACCTCGCTATACGCACTGATTCTTATACCTATCTGTTCTACTGCCCATTTTAATGCGTCGTCTGTGGCTGCTTTTTCTGCGAACGAGATAGATTCTTTACGAGAAGCTGTATGATATCCATCTGCTTCTATAATAAATTGTTCAGCGCTAGCTGTTCCTGATAATAAAAGTATTATCAAGAACAGATTAATGAAATACTTTATTGTAGTCAAATTTACCACTCCATTTTATGTTACTCTTAATATATACACCTTCTTCTAACGAACTTAGCGACGGATATATCTTGTTGTCCTGAATCATTTTCTTTATGTTAATCTCTACTGAATAAAGCGGTCTCTTTGTATCAGGATTTAACCAATCTGCGTATAAAGCGTTATACCATCCGTTTCCGTTCTTGTTAAATCTTCGAAGTTCATTGAATATCTCGTTATCAAATGCACTGTAATTTCCACTGTTCCAATATACCATGGCAAGTCGGCAACATGCTTTCATGTATATATTGTTAAATCTTTCCATGCCATATTCCATCATACTTTTTGCGTCTTGCCAGTTTTTGAAAGCCTGACGCGGATTCCCCTTTAGATATTCTTCGTCTCCCATTCTCAAGAAATCAGACATGACTTGGCCGTTCGATTGTATTGCACAGTCTATAGCAAACATGTCGCTTTCCATTTTGTCAGAGTGAATTTTCTCTTCTTGATATTTACGATTTACGTTATCGTATTCTTGTTTTATTTTAGCGTTAGTTTCTTCTAGACGTTTTTTATCCTCACTGAGTCTACGTTGACGTTCAATATCAGGCGGTTCCCACTTGTCTAAATCAGAGCTGTCTACTATACAGACAAGATGAGAATATATCCTATATTCTCCGTTAATTATTCTAGGAGTCAATGTTTTCTCTTGTATCTTTACTACAGCGCTAGCAAAAGCCATTACTGTATCTTCTTTTAATACTTTATTCACGACCTCTGAATACGCAGATATCCTTACTCCAATTTGTTCTACGGCTCTTCTAAGAGCATTGTTAACGGCGGCATCTTCGGCAGATTCAATAGTTTCTTCTCTCGTAAGTAGATGTTGCCCGTCAGATTCAATCCTAAATTTTTCGGCACTTGCTGAGCTTGTAAGTAACATTAACATCGCCATTATAATCAATAATGACTTTTTCATTGCAATCAGTCCTCACTTTCGATATAATTCAGTTAATACGTGTTTTCGTTCGTGTGGATGATATTAGGGCGTCGAAGACGCACAGTAATAAAACTTCACAGAACGTAATATACAAATTGAAGAAACAATATTGTACAATCGGAGGTTATTTATCATGGATAACAATTTTACAGACGTTGAATTCACTAAGGACACAGTAGACATTCCTCTCGAAGCAGAGAGAGTGCCTGGGCCGATGCCCGTAGAAGAAATACCTGAAGTAGCTCCTCAGGTTCAGAAGAAGAGAGGACGTCGTAAAGCTACTCCATCTTTAATGGATGATAACATGAATCAGAAGACTGAAGATGAACAGCTAAAGGAGTCTGTCGATAGAGTAATGGATACCATGAGAGAACGTTACGGTATTCCTGTTCCTGCAGGTGAGGTTGTTCCTAAAGAACAGCTTAACGCATGGAAGAAACAGTATAACGAGATTTATCGCACAGACCTTAACGGTCAGGTATATATCTGGCATAAGCTTCGCAGACGTGATTATATAGAAGTCATGAATGACGAAACATTGAATTCTATTGAAAATACAGACCTCCGTATCTTCATGAGACAGGAAAAGATTCTGCAGTGCGGTATTTTATATCCTACTGGAGAAGAACTTGAAAGAATTGTCGACGAGAATGCTGGCGTAGCAGGTAACATATCTGATGAAATTATGCTTGCAAGTGGATTTAGGCCTGTTAGGAGTGAAAAAATCTAATGGAAAGACAAGTCTCACGCAAAGCATCTAACAGCGTAGACTTAACTGAGATTTTTTTAAAGCTGAAGGATAAACACCGTAATGTATTCATGGAGAAAATAGGAGAACAGGTTTTCTTCTATCGTTCAATCGGGAGAAAAGAATGGCGTACCATTCTTGAAGAGCCTGACCTAAATGATTTTCAACGTGAAAATATAATATGTGATGTTTGCGTTCTTTGGCCTCAGAACTACGACTGGAATGATTGCGATGCAGGAATACCAGAACATCTCGTAGATGTTATTCGTAAGAATTCATTTCTCGATTCGATAGAATCAAGAGCAAATCTTCTTAGCTATTATCGAGCAGAAATGTTTGACCTTGACAATCAAATCACGTGCATGATTAACGAAGCGTTTCCCAACTTTGATATTGAAGAGATTGAAGAGTGGGACGTTGAGAAAACAACGAAGTATTTGTCTCGCGCTGAGTGGAAACTTTTTAACATGCGTGGTTTGCAATTTACTGAAGCACAAGGTGATTATTATGGCCAAAACACGCAGCAGCGGCAAGCGCAACCTCAGCAACAGCAGCAGGCCAAGCCGTCGCCCACACACGAACCGGAAGCCAGAGCGCCTCAACGGAGCTCAGCTAATAACAAGACTATTCGGGGCGGGGACAAAGGAGCGTCCAAGCTTACCCCTGATAAGATAAAAGAAATGGAAGAATTTAGGAGAAAATTCCCTGAATTCGGTTCCGAGTGGGGTGGGCAGTACGCTGTGGACGTAGCTGTTGATGACGATTATAGAAATTATGGTGTGGGCAGTGTTGACCAAGAGAGCGTAGACAAAGTGTCTCCTGCTCTCAGAACACCTGGAGGACCACACCAAGTACCTGATATTGATGAGGAAGCTCTTGCACGATTAAGAGAAAAAGCTAGGAATAAATAGCACTAAGTGTAGGAGGTAGCGTCCCCATGGCTGATGATAGAGTAAACGGAGATAGTAGCCGACAAGAATTATCAATGAGTTCTGCTTTAAAAGGAGGACTCATGGCGGTTGGTCTAGGAGTCGCGTTTGCTCACCAGCCGTGGGGACGTACTACGTCCAGATTCCTTGGCAGAGTTGTAGACACATATAAGCATACTTTTAGCAAACACGGAGCTCTTGGAGAAGTAGGGAAAGAGTTCGGTGACTGGACAGAAAGAGACATGAATAAATTTCTGTCCGGAGTTAAGGAGAATTGGAGAAGGTCAAAAGATGCTGTTGACGATATCCGTCTCGATAAGTCCGCTCGTGGTTCTAACACTTATAGTGTTGCAAACCTTATTGAAGCCTATAGGACAGCAAAGCAAAATGTTGCAGGTATAGTTAGAAAAGAATGGGCTCAAGATAGAATACAAAATAGTAAGTTTGTTAAAACGTTAATAGAACAAAGCGGATTCTCTGAGAACGAGCAAAGAAACTTAAGGAAATATTCTCAGGATATCCTTGACCATGCTAGAAGCCCGGAGGCAATGCATGAGATTGCTCGCAGGCTTCAACTTCATACTAACCCTGCCTTGGAACAAGCCTCAAAAGATATAGCAGAATTTACACATAAAACTTGGACAGAAACAATGGCTAAGCAGAGGTCTAATACTAAGTATACCTCGATGGGCGGTGGAGACGACAACGAGTATTATACTAAGTTAAAGGCAGCTGCTACCAAAGCAATAGACGATAATTTTCTGAGTGTAGAAAGTCTTGAACGAAATGCAGGAACAATAAGAAGTGCAGTTCCTGATGAGAACGGAAATCTCGTAAGAACAAGACGTTCTACCATGCAGAAATTCATATCCAAGTTAAACGATGAAAATGAATATACCGTAAGAGACTTTGTCAAAAAAGTACAGGAAGCAAAAGATAGGGACTTAAAAGAAGGTACTGGTACTAAGTACCTTGACAGAGTAGATACAACAATAAAACTTCAAGGTGGACAGTCTGTCCGTGTATCAGATGAGATAGATAGACTGTTAAATCAAGCTGCTCAACGTGGCAGGGACATGTACGAAAGAATGCTTGACGTAACCATGGATGAATCATCTCTGTTTACGGATAAGAGCGGCCAAGTGTACTCCAAGAGAGTTAGCGGAGATATTTGGAGAGGGTTTATAGGATTTGCTCGAAATACATTGCCAGGAAAACTGTTTAAAATCGGTGACCTCGACAATGCATTTAAGATGAGCAGTTATCAGTTCCTTGGTAAGTTTACTAGAGACCCAATTCTTCAAGCTAGAATGGCAAAGGATTCACAAGAGAATAAATTCACTCATATTCGCCTCGGTAACGATATCTATCGTGTGAACCATGAAACAGGAGAAAGTGAACTCTGGAAACAGGAAGTTAAGCTTGTATCTGGTCGTTACGGTTTTTATCACAGTATAATCGAGGCTGTTTCTGGTGATGCAAGAACAAGACTTAGTGACAATGCTATAGCTAGAAAGCTTGATATATTCCAAGACAGAACTCATTATTCCGGACATTTTCTTGAAGATATATACGGAAGAATGTTTGGTAAGAACGAGCGCAGAGAAAGATATTATTCTCTCCTAGGACGTACAGAAGAAGGCGAAGCAGAATATAACGCTGCAATGAGTGAGCTTCATAATAGAACGCAACAAGTAGTTACATCTCTTAGTGAAGATGTAGAAGACTACGTACAAGAACAGTATAGAACGGCTAAAAACGTATCTAAAATGTTCAGAAGCCATACGTACACTCTTGATAATCGTACAGTTCGAGAATTAATTAATAAAGGTAGTAGTCAAGAATCGAAAGATATATATAACGCAATGCTGTCTAACGACGTCGACGAAATGCTGTCGACTGTAATGAGACAAGGCATTGGCGTTAAAAACGAGTATCTGAACAAAGACCTTCAGAACTTAATGACACAGTATCTTAATTCTCCTCAGCATACTCGTGATACTATAGAACTCGTAACTAATGACCTTCGTCTGAGTTTCGATTCTGATGTCATGGGATTATTTGTTTCTCCCATGACTAACGAAACTTATAAATTCGAAGATGTGTTGCGTCGTGAAATGACGAAGGAAGCTCTCTTAAGAGAAGGTTTTGATTCTGTAGAAAAGAAGGTCGATTATACCAAGATAAACGATTTGATAGATTCTCTTGAAGACGTAGACGTAAGACAAAGAAAAGAAGTCAATAAATTAGCTCAGTATTCTCTGTACCAACGTGAAACTCAAGTCGATAGAAATCTTGAAAAAACTGGCGGAGATTATTATAGTGCCCTTGATGATAGATTGACGAGCGTCAATAGACTAATGCAAACTGGTCAAGGCAAAGTATTTGATAGATTTAGAATGACTTACGAGAATCTTCTTGAGGATGAAATATCCGCATATGAAGGCGCAGTAGAACCAGATATAGCTGGCTCTGGTCCGTTTAATGACGTCATTGCGATGAATCGTTCAGCTAGTCCTCTTGATATTGTTAGAGGGTTAAACGATGCTCTTAGAGGACGTGGAACAGCTGGACTTGAAGCAGACGTAATGAATATATTCAGAGGGCTAAGAGCTGGAACTGATGATATAGAAAATTATAATCTGTATTCAGCTATCCCGTTCTGGGGACTCAAACGTTTGTCTGATGAATTAAATAAAGTCGGATTAGGATTTTCTACTGAGTCAATGCACAGTACCTTTGACCTTGGTATGGCGTTCATGACGAAGAGAATCATACCTGTTGCAGTAGGTATGACGTACATGGACTGGATGGATGACACTTCTCGTGTAACTACTGGTACTGGTCTTTGGCAAGCAATGGCAGCCGGAGCTGCTAACGTAGACCTTGCCGGTCGTAAAATCTTGTCCGGTATCGGCGCAGACGAATGGATGAAGCAAACAAAAGCTGTTAATCCTATCTGGCAATACTGGGGAGACAAAGACGAATATCAAGGATACGAAGAGCGTCAAGAATATTATCGTAATGGATATGACCCAGTAAGAAAGGCTGCTTGGTGGACCTGGGGTGGTGTCTCCGAAGCACGCGGTGGAGAGATTCAGTATTGGCAACCTAACTTTGTTCGTAGAGCTGCAGCTAATGCTTACGATAAAGTAATGTACGATGGTTACTTTGATAAGTGGTCTCACAGTTGGTTACCTACTCCAATAAATCCCATATCTCCTCTTATTGCTTGGGCAGACCCGTACTGGTTAGAACGTAAACATGCGGAAGATAGACCGTATGCTACATCTGGACCAATGTTTGAAGATGGCACTCCTTGGGGTGTTGTATTAAATCCGACTGTTGGCCTATTATTAAAACCTGAAAAAGAACTCCATGACGATGATTATTTCTTCTTCGGAAGAATGGATAATGGTATAGATATCGTTTCTCTGTTACATAATGCTAACGAATCTATTAGAGAAAGAGCTAGAAACTTCACCAAGACACATTATCTTTCTATTGATAGAGGAGAAGCTACTGCTGTTAACTGGAATGCGTACAATGCTCCGACTCCCGATACTCAAGTATTATCTATTGAAACCAGAGGTTCTATTGGAACAATCCATACTGGTGTATATGGAGTATATGGCAGTGGTGGTGCCGGATACGGTATCGGAGCAGGTGGTGGCAGAGGTATTCAGCAGACACCTGGAATGTTTGGTGCTGCTCCTGGTGGTGGCTATGAACAGAATATATCTCAAGGATTTAATGCGTTTGACGATGATAACACTGTAGGCTTCCACATATTACAACAAGGAAAAGACCAACCGTCTGCTAACGAGGCATTTAACGAAGCAGTATTTGGTCCTGACCATCCACTTGCTAGACATGGAGATGTTGTTCAAAACGAGAAGGGTGAATTAGGATTTTATCACAATCGTCAAGAACATAAACCAAAGGGAGCTTATCTCACACTAAAACAAAAAGTAGAAGTAGATAAAGTTATAAAACATGCTGGGCAAGAAGAGAGAGATACCGTTATCGGTCTTATGAACGCATTAGACCCGCGTAACATGGTAAAGGATATTAATAAGAAGATTATTGAAGGTTCTCGTGAGAAGGTAGATAGTCCATATCTCGTAAGCGAAGACGAGGGTTTTACCAGTGGTAAGAAACTCGCATCGTTCCGCCCGAGCAACGCAATGGAATTGCTTAATGATGCTGATACTGTATCTGATTTAATAAATCAGGGACAAGGCATGGAACTAGTAGATAGTATGGCAAAGACTACTCGTCTTGTTGGTGGTATTTACGGTTACATGGGCGCAGAAGCAGTTGGTCTTGGTGTTCAGAACGATAAGCATATTGCCCAGTCTTCTGACATGACCTCATTTACTAGAGGATTCTGGGACCTTAATATTGGTGGTCTTGGCGGTTCTGTATCAGAAATTGGACGTCGTTTCATTCCTAACTATCAGAGAATGAATAAAGTTTCTCCTCTGATGAATACGATGCCAGATTGGTTGCCAGAGAGATTCCGCTACGGTGACCCGTATACTGCTATTCCTAAGGGGGAAATGAGACTTCCTGGCAAAGGATATGAGGCGTTAAACGAGTTACACCCTGACCAGTATGGTGATTACGGCGCGTTTGACCGTATGAAGATACTTGCAGATATTGCTCCTAATTCTCCAGAGTATAGAATGTGGAGAGATATAGCAAAGAAAACAGTACTTGACCCCGAACTGAAAGAAGAGATGGAAGACGTAAAGTCTCGAGCTCGTCAGCAGGGAAAGAAACATGATTTCTATGATTATAATGTCGTAGGTCAGAACCTGAATTACGAAAGAGTAACAGTATCCGAAATACTTGGTTACGGTAAATTCCGTTCTGGAGAAAGAATCTTTAAAGTAGCAGGTGTATCTCTAAAAGCCAATGAAGAACAGACCATGAAGGACGTACTCGGAAGCTATATTAGAGTAGGTCAAGAGATAACAATTGCTACAGATACTAACGAAGCATACGCACAAAATAAAGATACTCAAAGAAGTATAAACGCAGCTGTTTACGTTGACGGAGAATCTGTTGGACAACAGATGTTAGAATCCGGCGATGCAGTAGAACGTAAAGGTGATGTTAGCGCGGCTGCTAAAATTGGTTCGTTATCACCTCTACAACAATCTATTGGATATGCTAGCGAAATAATTGGACACCTCGATATACCAATTATTTCTGACCAGTGGTTAAGAATACGCTCTCCTTACGAGAGTTATCTTGCTGAAAATATATACGGAACACCGTATCAGTCCTGGTCTCATCCTATAGATACGTTCTTAATGCCAGCGTTAGAAAGAGCGATACATGAAAGAAGTGTATTAACAAACGTTACTTCTAATATTCTTTGGGACCTTTTGCACAAGGAAAGAATCGGCGGCTTTAACTTTGAGATAATGCCTGGCAAGAGCATTGGTATTCCTGAAATAAGACTTGATAGAGATATAACTCATAAATTATACATGGGGCATCTCTTAACCGATAGAGCTGCTCTTGCTGGAACAGCAGTATCTAATCTATTAGATGCTAATAACGTCAAGATGGCAAAACCTGGAGCACGTTTTGCAGAAAGAGCTGTTAGCATAGCTCACATGATTGTCGGTGGCAATTCAATGCTTGATATGGCAGCATTCGGTGCATATTACGGAAATGAATTTGCTAGATACAAAGAAATAGACGTAAATAATCCGAAGAGAGCTAAATATATGGTGATAGGCGCAGCTGCAAGCATGGCGTATAGAGCTATATCTGGCAAGGCCGGTGAAGAGTATGTTCCTGAAAGAGTAAAACGTAATTGGGAAATGCAGGAATACTGGGACCGTTTAACGTACTTGAAATACGAAGGTCTTTATAATGAAGCTGCTAGAAGAGCTAAGGAAGAAGAAGGCGTAGACGTAGAGCAGGCCGCTGAAGAAATAAAGAGAAAAGAAGAGGAACGCCAAGGGTCTGTTAAAAGGCTTAAATACATAAAGAATGCACTTGGTGAAGCGTATAACCATAAAACAAATTATATGAAGAATCATCTTCTGAAGCTTGTTAATACAAGATTGAAAGAGCTTGAAGAAGATGAGAATATGGTAGAAGGTGGCAAGTATACTCAAACTGCTCTTATTTACAAGAGAGCTGCAGAATCTACCATGCAGGGATTACAGGATAACGCTGGTTGGTCTCAGATTATATCTGCTCTTCCACAAAATGATAGGGAATATTTCATGGAATTTGTTGCGGAACGTGACAAAGATAAACGTGAGAAGATACTTAAAACAGTATCTCCGAGTTTACAGAGAGCCCTGAGAATGTCTTGGGGCATGGATGCAGAGAAACCTATTTCCAATAGCGAATACTTCCAGAGTCATTATCTGCCGGATTATAGTTGGGAAGGTTGGAATCCTAACGTAGACCTTAAAGATATCGAAGTAAAGACTTTGGAAAACGAGGCAATGAATCTGTCTGACTTTGGTTTTTATGAGTCTCAACTCAGAAATCCTGGAGCAATAAACGCACAACCTATTCAATATAATAGAGAAAATAAAGATATTAATCTGTCCAGAGAAATACATAGAGTTCTACGAGGAAAGGGTCTTCGTAATGTAGAAGTAGACGTAGTAGAGAAGAATACAATGGGGCCAACAGACATTGTAGCTAACATAGGTGTCTGGTCTGGTATCAACCATCAGAGACACGTGGAAAATGCGTTAACTTCATGATAATAAAAGGACCGCTCTCTTAGAGCGGTTCTTTCTCGTAATATACAGATAGTATATAAAGTATTTTAAACCGGAGGTTATATCATGGCCAGAAAACGTACTCAACCAATAAACAATATATACTCCCTGCAGAATCGTAGGGAACAGGACTATTCTGCCTACGAGTCTACGGTTCAAAATACTGTTGCTGGAAATAGAAGCTTGAATCAACCAGAAGTCTTAACAAAGTTCTTAGCTTCACAGGCACCCACTGACACTTCGTATTTTGGACCAGCAATGCTTAATCGTAATGCTATTAGCAATATTATTGGTAGTGAGGCAAGCGTAGGAGCTGCCCTTGAATCATTGACTCCGTATGAGGTTAGGCGTAGGAAAGACCCGTACGGAGAAAATGAACAGATGCTTGATGTCTATAAAGCATTGGGCACTAAGAACCAGAACGGTGTTAATTTCTTTGACCAAATGTTTGCTCCAGGTGCAGGAAAGAATGTTTCTATAGACTGGCAGAATATGACTGGATATCAAAGTCACCAGACTGCACGCCAGGCAATGGATGCTATTCAAAATGCCAAAAAAAATGGCATAGTTGCTTGGGACTTGGAAACTACTGCAGGTAAAATAGTTGGTACGGAAAATATTCCTGCTCATGTTACAGAGTTTTCGTTTGTAAAAACTGGAGCAAATGGCGGAACTGATACATGGTTCAATTCTATAATCGGTGCTACTGATAAAGAATATGCAGAGTATAATGCTCTTGTAGAGAAGGTCAGAAATTATAAACTTCTCACAAATGAAGAATTCGTGACGGCTCATCGTCTTGCTCTTGCTGGACATAGTAGGTCACAAGCTGAATTTAAAGATGGTTCATGGACATATAAAACTTTCGCAGGTACTGACGATGTTAAGCACCTTGATTGGACTGTCATGCAACGTGGTGCAGATTCTCTCTATGATATTGGTAAGCATCAGAGAGCTAATCTTTTTGATGTTACTATTGGCGGACATTCGTTTAAGAATATAACTTCCTATGAAGCAAAACTTCTTGGTGGTATAGACGCAATAGTAAACGGCGGGGCAACAGCTCTCGGTTTTAACTCCAGAACATTTGATATGAATCGTCTGAATCAGTTGATTTCTGATAGAGAGAAAATCTCTGATGACGTTCGAAATACAATAGGAGAATGGTTTAGAAATCAAACTGGTTCTCAATTTGGCGAGACATTTACATTTAAAAACCATCTTGATTTAATGCCTATCATGAGAGAGAAGTTTGATAAGTCTCTCTATACTCAGGCAGACTACGCAGAGATGCGTAAACATAAGTTAACTGAATTCCAGCAAGAAACTCTCGTAAGAAAGCTGACTGGTAAAGGTGGACTATTTAAAGACTCGTACTATGAACAAGATAATCTCGTTGCTCACTTGGCTAAAACAGATGTTGGCGCTGTTGTAAGACTCGCTAGAGAAACTGTATTTAATAACGCAGCTGGCTTGAAGTATCACTATACAGGTAGTGAACTAAAAGGTGACGTTCAAATCCGTGGTGAAGAGAACGGAGTAAGTCAGCTGTTTATGGCAAAACAGCGTATCAACGAAGGAAGATATAATCTTCTCATGGGCATGAAGGATTCTCTTTCGGGAGAACTTCGTTTTGGCGACAAAATGTCTGTTGACGAAGAAGGCAATGCTACTAAGCAATTATTTAAACAAGTAGGATTGCAAAGAGGAGTAACGTATAAGATAAACCGTCTTTACGAGATGGATAATTCCATGAGAGAAAAGCTTGGAGAACTATATCCTCAGATGGCTATAGACAAGCTAACTGTTATGGAAATGCAAGCTTATACAAAGAATCAATCTAATACCGTAAGAGCAAATAGTCCTATATATTATATTGGTTACAAGGAAGATATAGAGCACATGATGCAAGATAATGCTCTGTATCTTGGTACCGTAGACCACCAAGGTCAGCTCACTTCCGAGATGAGTGACAAGACTAAAAGTGAGCTACAGACGTTTGAACCTGTTCATACGTCAGCTGGATATATTGTACAGAAGCATAACACTGCTGATATAAATACTATCATAGACCAAGGAGCAGTTAGAGCACAAGAAGACGCTGCTTCAAGATATACACGTTATAAAGATTATAAGAAAGACTTTAAACTTCTTCACTTGATGCAAGCTCTTGATAATGCTCAGCAAGCTGGCTATATGGGTGGCGATATTGCCAAGATAGAAGAAGAGTTCTTTAAGAATTCAGTTTCGGTGTCTAAGGCGCTTCTTTCTGGAAAGAAAGTTAGCAAGGATATATTTGAGCATTCATTTAATGCTTATCTTGGATATAAGAATCCAAAAACAGGACTTGAAGGAAATCTATTCTCTGAGACACTCTCTGCGCAGAGAGCTCGCTTAGGCTGGATGCGTAACAATAGGGAGTTAGTTGAGTATGCCTTAAATAAGGCAAAAGATTTCGGTGCTGGAGATGTCGATAAGAGTACGTTTGCGTATCAGAGAATCATGCAAGGCGTAGAAGACTATATGCGTGGTCAAGGTAAACTTACTGACCTTGGGTACGAAACGTCTCAAACATTTGGCTTTGATTATCTAAATAAATTTGATGTTAATCTTCGTGGATTCAGAGGAATCAAAGAAGATAAAATAATCACTCTTAACATGAACTCTTACGGCGGCACAATGGCTGACCAAGTTATCAGAGGAATAGACGACGGTAGTGTGCCGAGGGATTATACTGATACCGGTAAGGCAAAGATTCTCCAAGACTTCCAAGAGTTTATGTACAAAGGGAATATTCTTACCCGTAGTAATAGCGCAATTGTAGCTGATGATACTCTTAGTTTAGCTGGAGATAAATTTAAAACTTCACTGTTAGAAGCTAGAATAGCAAATTCTGCTGTAGGACATTTATATGACCCTGACACTGGTACTATTCGAGGCATGTCAAGAATAGGGTTAAATACTGCCAAGAATCTTGGTGTAGGAGACATAAACAGTGTCAAAGGGTTAGTAGATGGTCTCGTAAAAGATATGCCAACTATGATTGGTGTATTTACTACTGATGAGAAACAGATACAGGCTACTGCAAGAAATCTCTCTAAAGAAGCAGCTTCGTTTTTGTTTGATGAAGCAGACATGGATACTCTTGAAAAGCTTAATGCTGGGTATACCAAAAAAGAAATGGAAACCCTTAGGGATATCCAAGGCAGATTTAGAGTAGACGCACAAGATTATTTGCAGCATTTATTTGAGAATATCGGTGAACTTGGCGGTCAGATTTCTCTTAATAGAGAAGATAAGAGTGTTTCTGTAACTGCTAACGGAAAAACAATCCAGCTTGAAATGCCAACTGGCGAAATTCGCGGTGGTCAGTACCAGACTAGACTTGGCCGAATGAATGTTTCTATGGCTGTTGGCTTTTACGATATGCGTGATTATAACGCATCAAAAGCTGAGATTAAATATGGAAGTATAATCAAAAAAGCGTTTTCCCAGAACAGAACATTAATGAACTGGAATAAGCGCCAGGGGCTTCGTAACGGAACTGCAATCGAGTCTATTCAAAGAATGACTAGCGGTGTCAATGATATGATTCGGCATTCTCCTGTAGCAAAAGAGTTTGGCGAAGCTCAAAGAAGAAACATGTTCTTATTTGACTACTGGGATGCTATTCAGAACGCTGGCCAATACTTAACAGAAGAAGACCTTCGTGAAGCAGAACGTAGACATCCGGATGCAAAAGTATCGTTAGAAGCTCTTCGTAAGCTCAAAACTGGAGATGTGCATATAGACCCTGACCATCCTGGCATGGTAGAGTTAAACGCTGTTTTAAAATTCCATGATATTGTTTTCGAAAGAATAAAGAAAGTCGAAGGAATCGATTCAGAAGGCGTAAAGGCACTTGAAAAACTTCAGATGGATATCAAGTCTTCTGAAAAAGGCTTTGGCTCTCTTACTCATGTCGGAGATGTAACTCATGATTATAACCAGCAGATTCGTCATCCTGTAAGTATTGAAGATGCAAGTCGTTTAAATTTCTCGAAGATAAACGAATATATAAAAGAAGGGGAAAATGGAAACAAAGAGTTTTCTGCCCTTAAGGGAATCACTTCTGGTACTGCACTTACACAGGAGTCCAGAAGCAAGTTTACGAGATTTGCAGACGGACTTGTAGACAAGGACGGCAATCCTCTTGAATTTGATACGAAGTTTAGAGGCAGAGCCGTTCATATGAACCGTGGAGGTTTAGCTCTTGTAGCAAATGAAGGCTTAAATAGACTTATTGTTCAGGCAGCTGCGTCTCCAGATAAACTTGCTAAATACAACGGAGTTCAAGACCTAGTTCGCTCTATGTTCATAGACGAAGGCGCAGCATACATGCATGGACAGGTCTTTGACCGCATACTGAACGTTAGAGATTCAACTCAGAAGATAGCCCTTGACAAAATGATTGTGTCCGATGGCATTACCATTAACGAGATGGGTGTCAAGTCAAAAGCGGTTCCTAAATTGGAACTGAAGAATGGCAAGTTCTCGTTCTCTTATGATGCAGGAATGTTTGTATCTCAAGGTGATGTAATCGGAAGTACTGCTGGATTAAACGGTAAAGCAAAAACTGAATTTGCAAAATACAGTGGTATTCTTAATTTCGGATTGTTCAATAATGAAAACCATCTTATAGAACAGGAAGAAATAACAAATCTTATAAACAATGACGCTCAGCTCTGTAACGAACTCATGAACATGGATAGCAATCGCAGAGCGGAAGCTGTCATGGATTTCTTAGAAAAGAAACACAAGTTTAACTGGAATTACTATGTTGGCGAAGAAAAAGCTAACACAACAGTAAAGGTAGCAGAGTACTCCGAAAAAGGAATGACGAAGGCTCTTATTGCTAATACTGGTCAACTTAACAAAGACATTAAATCTCTTATGGAACAATTCGGTTTCCAAGGAGACCTGTCTTATTTTGCCAAAGATAAATCGTTGCAACGTCTATCTCAAGTAGAAGCACTTGAGATTGGAATGATTGATTCTTTAAAAGAAGCTGACTTTTCTAAGAGTAAATTTGCAGTGTCTGCCATGGGACGTATGGAACGTCTCGGTAGAAAAGCTAGCGCAGATGATATTAAGAGAAGCATAGAAAGTAAATTCGGTTCAGTAGAAAAATTCCGTCAAGCAATAATGGAAGAACGTTATTCAGTTAGTGACGTTGTTGATGAAATTTTTCATAAGGTTGATTTTGACGGACAAACTGTTTTAGGCTCTAACGAAAACTGGCATCTTATTACCGGTCATATGCAGAGTGGTATGGCTAAGCACGGCGACGTGACGTCGTATCGCTATCTCATGGACACATGGGTTAGACAAGGCATTGAGAAGAATAATGGCAATGTTCAAGCTGGTACTGCGTGGGCTCGTGACAATGTCATTAAATATTTATTGCCTTCAAAGTACAGTCAGAGGAACGCAGATGACATAATAAAAATCGAAGGTAATCGCATGTTACTTAGCGATGAAGTTGCCAATGAAATGAATCATCTGCAATATAGTTCGTTGCAACAAGCTTACAAAGATACTGGAATAGTAGATGGCAGTGGAAAATTTGTAGGCGAAAAAACTCTTAAGGTTGTAAGAGATGGCGTTACTCAGTACGTGCAAACGGAATCAGCAGGCATGGAGGGGTCACGTGTCGGTCACTACTGGGATAGAGAAAAAGACACTAGCGATGCAGTTAGATTTAATCAGCGTTCTATAACAGTTGCTGAAGGACAACGTGTCGGTGAGCTTGGCAAAGAGAACGTAAGACAGTTCTTAAAAGCCTCAGGAAGAGAAGACCTATTTAGTAAATACGTAGAAGGATTAGAAACCGGAGATGCCGTATACAGCTCTGCTGCAGACCAGATTCGTCGTAACATGTTTAACCGTGCTGGTGGCGGCGATACAGTAGCTGGATATTTTAAGAACAGTACTGGCGACGCTCTTGAATGGGGTATTGACGAAGGCAAACTCAGGAACATAGTTAAGGACGAAAATATATTTAACGGTGATGTAGACAAAGGTACTGAGTTCATGAAAACTTATCTCACTAACATGAGAGATAAGATGAATATCAGTACTGTAAACCGTGAAGGCGTAGTTGAAGCTTATAAGGCTTTCTCTGCTACAGCTGCAGCATCTCACCTTACTAATCAAACTTCAACGGAAGAATTAGGCAGACTTGGATTCTCTACGAAGAATATTCTTGACCTAGATATCAGTAACCATAGCATGGATTCACTGTTTAATCAGAACATAATAGTTGATTTAAAAACAGGAAATAGTGCTATAGATAATGCACTCTTCGGTGGAGATAGTAACAAGAGATTTCTTGCACTGTCGTATAATCCAGTAGGAGATACTGAACGTTTTACTGCTGCACAAGCTAAGATAGCTGGGTTGCAAAGTCGTATTAGAGATTTTCAGGAGCGTTCTGACTTCGGTGATTTTGAAGGCACTACTGCAGAGAGAGAATTAGATAAACTAACTAATTCTCTTGATAATGCCAGAGATGCAGTCTGGAATGCATTTAACAGTAAGAAGGGTGTAATTGCAGGAGCATTCAGAGCTCATATGCATGGGGCTACTCGTAATACTGCAATGGGTTTTGATATTCTCGGTATAGAAAAATTCGAGAACAAGGACGTATCTCTTGAACAGTTGTTTAATAAATTCGGCGAATCTAAATTGTCTAAGCTCGAAATAAACGGAATAAACCTTGTTAAAGAAGCTAGAGAAGGCAAAAATGCTATTCAGTTTGGATATACTATTCTTTCTACTGAGAGAATGCATGATATCTACGACAAGGAATTGCGTGGAATTCTTGGTCAGTTTGGAATGACCGATAATACTTCAGCAGCGTATAGTAACATACGAAATGAGTTATACGAAGAGTTACAGACAAAGGGTACTCATGGCATATCTGCTCGTGAACCCATGCAGTACTTCGGTTCTATACAACAGCGTCAGATATTCTTTAGTGATATAGCTCAAGGAAATGAGGCACTCGGTAACTTTACCGGTGCACAAATGCGTAAAGAGGACTTCGACTCTGACGCTGTCATGAATGCTATTCATCGTGAACAGGTATCTATTAAACAAGGTAATCAAATAATCAATGCAAATATCGACTCTGCAATGATTAATGTCCTCAGGAGAAGAGGATTCGAAGTTAATCTTCTTGATACCGGAGGAGAAGAAAGATTAAGAAACTACGATACTTCTCAGATTTATGTCGGAGCTGGTTCTGCACAGAGATATAGAAACTTTATTGATATCGCACAACAAGATTTAGAACATCAGATGAAAGATTCTTCTGTAGTAGTAAAAAGTGCAGAAGGGCTTAACGAAGCAGAGATAAAAGACCTGAGAGACAAATACGGCGGGTTAATGTACGATTCTCTAAACAATCAATTTGTCCTAGGAAAACGCAGTGGCGTAACCTATGGCGAAATGGAAGCGTTTAGAAAAACGTACTATGACACTCGTGACGAACTATTTAAAGAACTTGGCGGCGAATTCGTTAATGCTGATAGTATGAAACGCAGAGACATGATGATGGAATATGCCGGCAAGATAGCAGGTACAGACGCTAATAAAGCAGAAAACATTAGAAAGTCCGTATACTTCTCTCTTACTGACGAGACATTGTCAAAAGACTTAATGGCTCGAACTGCACAGCCGTACGGTGCAGGTATAGTAAATCATTATACACAGACATACTTAAATGCTGCTAATGAAGCTTTATCCGACTCTGGTATAAAAGATTTCCTCAAAGAAACAAGAGGCATGCAGGAAAAAGATATTAGCATGCTTATGGACGATATCGTACATATAACTACGGCTCTTCAAGAAGGTTACTTGTCTCCTAAAAATAACACAGGAGAAGTTGATACTTCTGGGCTAGTAAACGTATTTAAAAAGGCATTTAGCTTATCAGAAGATGCTTCTCTTGAAACTCGGCAAAATCTCAAGAATGAGATGTACAATGTAATCTGGGGTGGAACAGTAAGCGGAAGGCTGAACAAAGAAGCAAGTCACCTGATGAATGAGTATGGCAAAGTGCTTACAAATGAAAAAGATATCGAAGAAAGAGCACAGAAAGGTACTTGGAATTACATTAACTTCCTGGTTGACGATATTTCAATGCGTGGCAACCCTAAGTCAGTATACGGAGTGGCTGCTTCTAATGACCAAAAATTTAGAACAGGGTTTAAAGTAACTAGAGTTGAGAATCCTAGTCGAATAATGGACCAAGGTTTTGAAGCAATGGCAGAGACAGCTTCTGCGTTTGCTAACGTAAACAACATGATGGCATTACGAGATTCAGCTACGTTCTCTAAGAATACTAGCTCTTTACAAGACGATTCTGGCGGAGATATCGCAGATAATGAGCAACGTTTAGCAAGAGCAAAAGCTATGCAACGTTCTGTCTCGGAAGCGTCTAGTCATGTTCCGAAGGGTGGACATAGTAAGGCAGGTTTACTCCTAAATGCTGCGGTCGGAATTGCCGGAGGATTAATGGTAGCGGGTTTTGTAAATGACCCGAGTGGTGGTGCTCACGTGCCTCAGTCAGAAAGACCAATACCTACTGCAGAAGGTTCAGCATTTGGTAGCGCTCCAATGCCTAATACAAGTCATCCTGAGCCGGCTATTGACCAAGCACAGAGTGGCGCTCAGTATCTGTCTGCAATGCAAATGCCTCTTGCAGACTCTAATCTAAATGTATTACGTGGAGGTCCAAAATCTTCCTACGTGATTAACATTTCAGGTAGTAGTCCCCAAGGACAGCAGATGGCAGCTAATGCAATCAACTCTGCTATATCTGGACCTATACCGCACAACTCTTCCATTAATGTATCAGTAAATAATAATTTCCAGGATACACTTAACCAAGCACAAGTGAACCGTATGGTTCAGACAGCAATAGGCTTCTAATAAAAAGAGAGCTCGAGGTTCTTCCACTCGGGCTCTTTTTATGGTAGAATCATATACAGATTGTAGAACCGTAATAGTGTGATAGATGCTAGAGCGCGAAAGGAGAAATTCCTGTGGCTATACAAATAAACAATAATACCATGGCAAATACTATAATAACAATGTCGCATTTATATACTAAAGAAGACTTATCAAATGCAATAGAATATTATAATAATAATCGTGAGTCCATGGACAGCATGTATCCCACGTTAAGTGATGTAGTAGAGAGGATAGAAAAGAGAAATTCTGAGAACACTTCTGAAGAAGAAACAAAAGAAAATACTGGGACATCTGAAGAAAAACCAAAAGAAAATACTGAGATATCTGAAGAAAAAATAGAGGAAATTCGTTCTATTTCTGAAGACGCAGAAAGTAGTTATTCAGAAGAAGAGGACTCCCCTGACGTACAACAGAGCAATACTGACAGTGGAATAGATAACGCAGAAGAAGCTTATAACATCTTACACGATGGTACTAGCAATTCCGGAAAAATATACAAATCTATAGAATATTACTTTGAGCACATGAAAGAGATGGATGAAGCATATCCTAATCTTAGAACTGTTATGCTCGGAAATGAAGATACTCGTAAACAAATAGGACGCTTCTGCGATAGAAAAAACGAAAGGCTTACAGCCGAACAAAACGAAGAACTGACTGAAGAACAAAGTAACTTCTTAAAGAGCTATACATCAAAAGATATAGACGAAAATGCTCATGCATATATAAATAAAGAGTCTGAGAAACAAGCAAAAGAAGCAATGAACTATCTCAAGAGTCTTAATATCGAGAATGTTACTGCTGCTGAGAATTTCAGACTCCCTGACATGGGAGATTATTATCTCGGAGACGTTGACAGTGGATTCCTAAAGTTAATTGACGAGAAGATGCGTGGCAAGCAAGACGAAATGAAAGCGTGCCACTATTCAAGTAAAGCTCCTGCCGATAGTTTAGGTTACGATAAAAAGAAAGACTTGTATTTCCTCAAATGCACGGTTAGCTATGACGAAAGCGATATAAACTTCGGTCTCGTAGACGGTAGTCATATCGTTCTGAACTTTAATCATATGAGTTCAGCAGAAGGCGATACGACTAATGCCATGGAAACACTAAAGAAAAAATTGACTGCTAATAATAATACATTTAACTTACTCGATGGTCATGACGAAGCATGGGGTTTATTTGACATGCAAATCATGGGGATAAGCGCTCCGACCATGAGCCGTTGGTGTAGAGATACAATTGAAAAAGATAAAATTAGATTAAAGACGATTGACGTGAAAAATTTTGACGTAAAAAAAGAAGGACACATGGCAATCTTTGACAGCAACTATAGTGTTGAAGGGTCAGGTGATTCTTCTCAGAAACAGTTCGCGTTTATTTGTGATGCCTGGCGTGAGATTAGAAACGTTAGTGAAAGCAACGGGTATATTTCATTTGACTGGCTTCTCTCTGATGGAGATTATGGTATTGAAGGAGACAGTAACGGGGAACATGAAGGATATAATCTCCACGAAACCGGAATGAAAGCCGCGAGAATGTTACTTGAAAAAATCCATGAAGCTGGAGATGTTATATATATAAACGTAGACGGCGAAGGTCTTAGCGAGAACAGTAACAGGTTTCCACTTGGTAGCGCAGGCACTTGGGATAGCTTGACTAGTCAGTCTGATTTGACTAACCTTGCAAATGGAAAAGAAGATTTAAGCATGACTGGGTACAATATAGTATCCATGGGAATGTCTCGTAGATTTTTAGGTGAAGTATATGTTCGTACTAGCAATGACCTCTCTGACGAAGTATATATTAACCTAGCGAAGCTCATTGCTAATGACGAATCTGTCATGAATAAAGGCGTGACGTATTCTACTGATTACGAGGGTAGACATAGAACTAATTTTGACACAACTGGATACGATATAAATGCGCGTGCCTATGCTGACGCATTTTTTGAGACTCTTGATGAACTTGATGACCGTAAAGAAATTCAAAAAGAACTTCTCGGAGTAGATTGGGAAAATCTTCAGGATTATAACGTTATCCTTGGAGACACTTGTTTCTTTGTGCCTCCGACTAATATTCGCATGCAGGTTTATACTCAGTCTGAGCGCATGGAATTACTGAGAGCAAAAGGTTCAATGGCTAAAACAGACCCTAAACAGAAACGTATATTAGCCATAGATTTGTATTTCAATGAGAATCGTGGAATAAACGGAACCACTTATGTCGAGGATTTACCTGACGGCAAGAACAAAATAACGTATTCAATGAACAGTTTGCGCTCTGTTATGTCCATGTTCAGATTCACTCCGTATCTACCAATAACGAATAGGTTTATCAATAAAACGTTGAACATAGACGCAGTTACACTTCAAGGACTGAATATACAGTCAGTGCCTGGATACCCGAAATTGATTCAGGCTACTCTTACTATGGCTGAATTTAAGTGGGGCGTATTCATGCCTGATATTAAACAACTTTCTCTTCAAGATTCGTATTCTAGCTTAACGTTTAAAGAGCAGTTAGAGAACGATAATACGATTGCCTATTGGAATCGTAGCGAAGAAGAAAAAGAAGCAGAGCGTGAAGCTAAGAAAAAAGCCAAGGAAGAACTTAAGGCTCAGCACATACAGAATATCCTGAATGGCATAGAAGACGACTACGACGAATCTCTTGAAGAGTTAAATGAAGTTGAAGAACTTACTATTAATAAGGATATATATAAAAACTGGTATGCTATGTCATTCAATTGGAAAACATTTAGATATTATTATCAAAGACCGATTATCAGAGGAAATCTGCTCGGTATCAGTGGCATGGATTTTAACTCTGATGAGTATATTGCAAGCACTTGTGGCTCACTTACTAGTTTCGTTCCCATGGAGTTCATGGACCCAGGTATTAAATTCTATATGGCTAATGAAGACTATCTGAAGGAAATCCTTAGAGAACGTTATGAATTATTAAAAGGAGTAACTCAGGTAGACTTTAACGATGCCATGATAGCGTTCATGAGAGCTTGCGGGGAAATAAACGATGCTCTTCAGGAACTTCAAGGAAACGAAGATTTTATAGCTGCGCTTCAAGACCTGAATGATTTTACTACGAAGAACGGAATAGAGTTTAGTGACCTTTCGGACATGTGGAATACAACTGGAAAAACTGCAGGTGTCGTAGCAGGAGGAGCCGCTACTGGTTTAGCAGCAGGCTATGCAGCTGGAGCTACAGCCGGAGCAGCTGTTGGAATGCTTGGTGGTCCAGTTGGAGTAGGCGTTGGAGTGATAGGCGGCGCAGCAATTGGAGCAATAGGGGGAGCAATAGGAGGAGGAGTAGGTGCATATAATACATTAGGAGACGATATAAGAGGGAACTATAATCTTGGTTGCATAACAAATGGCATGGGTATAGAAGATGAAGCCCTTGAGAAAGTCAATAATATCTTAGCTATGATGGATAAGGCGATTGAGCCAGTTCGCATGAAGCATCAAACGTATTTTATGCCTCAGATGAAATATATAAGTCACATGGACGGAAACGAAGACAACGGTTCCGTTAATGGTCTTGCAATGTTCTGTGTATCTCTTGAAATAAAGCAGGGTGCTCTTAGTGATACAGACATGGAAGCTTTTCGTAAAAATCTAGAACAGTACATGAAGACTGACGTATTCCACGAAGGTGCTGTAGATTACGATATAAAACAAACAATAGGAATAGGCGACACTACAGAAGAAATGGCTCTTACTATACCTCTCGGAATAGATATAGAAGGCAAGGTATCTACGTACGGCATGGACATAAACGATGGCGAGTCCGAAATAGAAAACGGAATGGCCTATAATGAATTCTATACTGGGCAAAAGGAAGACAGTGCAGATTCAGATTCAACACATCCTAGCAGATTAAAAAATACTGACTGGAAAGATAGGTCTAATACTTTTTTTGTTCCGATGGAGAATTCTACTTGGAGAATCATGGGCGATACAGGAGCAATGAAATTCCTCGCTACTGCTAACGAGCTTGCAGATAAATACGAGAAGATGCATAAAGAAGGCGGATATGCAGAAACAGTTCCTGATGTAGAAGCATTAATGAATTTAAAGTACGACGAGTGGGAACTTGGAGAGACTGCTCCTATTGTTATATCTTGGAGTGCAAGTATGACTAATAGGTTTGCAAATCTTCGCGCCCTTGGCGCTGACGACGATTCTCCTCAGTATTTGGGTGGCAGTGATGTCTCTATCGAAGTTGAAATCCAAACACAAGATGAAAAGACTGCAAAGAGATTAATTGCTATACCATCAGAAATAACTCGCCTTACGAGAACGTATCATGCTGTTATGCCATGTGTTCCTCTGAGAATAGAATCAGAGTTCTCTAAGTACATCGGAGTAAACGAAGTAACGTGTGAAGACGCTATTATAACGACGAACGAAGAGTATCCTGGTTTGTACACAATCAAGATGAACTTCGTATCAATGGACCGCACTGTAAGACAAAGAGAAGCAGCTGTTCGCAAACCTATTAACAACAGTGGCTATAACAAGACGCCAAGTGAAATGAATTTGGCAAATTACAGTAGCAAATATAATAGCAATACATTTGGGCATATAATAAATGGCATATCTTCTTCTGAAACTGCTTTTACTGGAGCAATTCTTGGGGGGCTTGCTTTTGCTGCGCTTGTTTTTTTTACAGGCGGAACCGCATTAGGGGTATTAGGTGGATTATACGCTGCAGGACATTCTGTAATTGCACTGTCAGGAGCTGCTGCTTTAGGTGGTGCTATAGGTGGTGTTGCTTCTGGAGGCTTTGTTGAAATTTTAAAAGAAGCATGGTCTGCGCACATTGGAGTCGATGAAGATGCTGCGTTTGGTGATGGCACTGAAATAAGTAAGAAACATATGCAGTATTTCGAACTTAAGAAAGCTCTCGCGGAAAATGACTTATATCCTGACCTTGAACTTCCTACACTGGAAGAAATGAAAAAACTTGGATATCAATTTCTGCGTTATAACTTTGACGACGAACGTGTCTACGTTGACCCAGACTTTTACTTTATCTATCCTATGGCTATACAATCTCACATATACCGTGAGATGGCTATACACGGATTTGATGAAGGATTCTGCGATATAAAAATGACTGATGGTACTGGTGCCTGCGCTACTGTTCATGCTACAGATATGCTAGGATATACAGTCGGAGAGACGAATGAGATTTATGAAAGACAAGCCGGAGAGTCTCGTGCTCGTCGTATTAGAATTCAGAGAGCTCTTAACGAACAGAAACAGGATAAAAAAGAAAATAAGAAAAAAGAAACCAGCGAACCAAGAGTATCTATGACAGCAGTATCTGTCATGGCTATGGAAAAAGAGTCATGGAAAATATGTGACAAGATAAACACTATGTTCTTAGAGAAGCGTTATAAGAGCGAACTTGAAACTTATCTGAGTAAACAAGGTGCTTCTAGCGTTGGCAATACCGATGTTAATCGTGGCACGTCAGATGCAGAGTCTGTAGAGCAAGCACAAAAAGAGTCTGAAGAGAATAAAGATAACCAGGAGAAGGTACAGACTGAATCTACGACAAAAGCAGTTAATCAAACTGAGGGCGAATTTGCCATGGGCAAAATAAAGCCTGCTAAAGAAGCTGCTGCTGCAATGCTTGAATACTTAAAAGAAACAAGCGTGGACCAAATGATTGGCAGTAGTTATACTGCTCCGAATTTTAGTATCATGAGCAGTAGTACTATATCTAGCAACATAAGTTCAGCTGTTTCTCAATTCATCGAGCTTAACGAAGTGAGTAGATTCCTGAAAGCTTTACAGATTGATATCACAAGTGATTTCAAAACCATGTGTGGTAAAATCGTATATGCCGCAGCATGTTCTGGAACTGGTGATAAAGAGTACAGCGGAAAAGATTGTGAAGACTGGAAGCCAAGAAACGCTCACCTCGGAAACGTATATACTGCAGGCTACGGCGATATAAAAGCCAAGTTTATTAGTGATTACGAATATAAAAAACAACTTGCAGAAGATAAAAAGAAGATGGACGAAACCATAGACTACGTAGTAAACAGAGGAAGAGATATAGGTGTATTTGGCATAAGCATGTTTTCACTTCCAGAACTTAATAAAATACTTCAGTATATTGGCAGTGAAGAGGAATTTGAGAGCAATTACATAACATGCTCAAAAGAATGGGCAGAGGAAAAAGCTAAGTCTCATGACCCAGAGAAAGACCCAATTAACATGGTTTTCTATTTCGTTGACCCTTATTATCGTAAAGAAGGTATAGACGTAACCGAAATAGAGAAGTATAAACGTGGATGTATCTGCGACGTCAAATACTCTACGTTTGCGTTCATGAGATTAATGATGTATTGGTTATTCCGTCTGGTCCAAATGCATGCACTTCCGACTATCTTTACTGATATGTTTAGAGATACGTCAAGAGCAGAAGTTCAAATAGACAGCACAGTTAAAGATATGACTAAAGTAACCCCTACAATGATTAAGGGTAAAAATGGAGACCTTATAAGTGTTACAAAATATATTGACTTCTTCTCGAAAGGCACGGCTCAACTTGACAACGGTAAGATGTATACAGCAGCACTATTAGCTGAGACCAATGGCGAATCTCTCTTATTGAGTAGTATCGATGAAAGGAACTATAGTGCACTGAATGCTATAATCCAAAGTTGTGCAACAACGACTTCTACATTCGATGCACTTAACAATCCAGGACCATACGCAATAAAGAAGATGACTCTTGCCCTGGTTGGACAAAAAGTTATAGATTCAATGAGCGCCCTTGGAGTAAGTCAAACTTCACCTGGATTGTCTTATTCCAGAGATAAGTTGCAAAAACTGTATCTTGAAGCTGCTAATAATCCAAGACAGTATATTCCTCATTCGTATCACGACATGGTAGTTAACGACGCTAGAGGACGTATGCTTAGAGCATTTCCAACGTTCTACATGTGTTTCATTGACGAAGGACGTGAAGTAGGATTCTGGAAACTACACGATAACTTTTACAATACAAGTTCTATAATGAGCATAGAAGTGGTCAAGTCTCGTAAACTTCCGGCTGACACGTGTACTATTGTCATGTCAAACTTCTACAACTCATATACTACAGAAACAGAAGATTACGTTAAGACACAGGTTGCTACTATTGACCAGGCATGGAACTCGTTGTTTAGCCCAAGTGACTATTTCAAGGAAATGGAAACAATAAGGCAGAATAAACCGCCTGAAGTTAGATTGCGACTTCGCGCTGGTGCAAGAATTCATGTCAGAATGGGATACGGTAATAATGCAGCAATGATTCCTGTAGCGTTTAACGGTGTTATAACTGAAGTAGACGTAACGAATGCTGTACAAATCGTAGCTCAGGGAGACGGTTGGGAACTGTTAAACCCGATAGATATAGATAAACAGGTTCACAACATGTCTCATTCTGAAGAATGGCTTGATTCAGTTGATAACGCTGACACTCCACTTCAGATAGTCACAGCTCTCTTTAATTGTAAGGGCGGTATAATTAAGGAGAAACTAAGAGATGCCGGAGTTAATTTGTTCCCGAGAAATCCGTTTGGCATAGTTCACTTTGGCGACCCAGATTTTAGAACACTAGTCACATGCGGAGAAGCCTGTCAAAACTTATACGAGGTTTCTAATCAACCAATCTTTGGTGGCAATATCAGAGTCAACGGAGATTCTGGAGAAGCAAGGGAATATGATAGATGGTCAGCAAATAAGGGTACCCCTCAGATAACGTTTGATATGTTTCAGAAGACTCCTTGGGATATCCTGAACATCTGCAAGAGTTTAGGAACTGATTTTAGACTGGCGGTTATGCCGTTCGGGTTCCGCTCTACTGTATTCATGGGCAGTCCTCATTATTACATGTGTTACGATTATTTCAAGGACGTAGACGGAGTAGTCAAAGAAAAACGTAAACCGTTTCAGCAGTGGCATATATACACTGACGTTAACGATATAATCGGCAACGGTATAGTAGCTACCGCAAGAGACATGCATAACGTTGCGATAGGAATGTTTAATCGTTGTACAATATTTAACATTGAGACACAGCAAACAGTTGGCCCGTTATACGCAGATTGGGACATTTATCCAGAATCACAACGTTCCATGATAGTAGATACGAATCTTCTTGGTAAAGGTCCTGCCGGCGTCGGTGTTTTCACTAACTGGATTACGAATATAGGTGAAGATGCGTTTAATCTTTGGGACGACGAAGGTGCCGTAGTAAACCACAGAAAAGTTGCATGGCGTTCTACTGCTAGTGCTCTTAGAGAAGGCGTCATGGAAATGTACGCAGGAGACTTAGTACTATTTGGAGACCCCAGTGTTAAACCCCAAGACAGATTCTATATCAGTGATTCATATTCTGGTATAGCAGGACAGGCTCTCGTAAAAGAAGTTGTTCATCGGCTTTCTTTCGATACTGGATTTACCACGACAATATCTCCAGATTGTGTAGCGTGTGTTGAGGACAATCATGAGATAATATGCACGACTAACATGGAAGGTACTGGAAGTGTTACTTCAATGTTTGCAGAGCTTACTAACTCTATAATTCCTCCAAATGACAATTCTCTTAAATATATGGCTGGCAATGCAGCAATGGGTGCTGTAGGATTAGGTGCGGGAATATATGCAACGCACGCAGCTAAAGCTGCGTTTGAAGCTAAAACTAAAGGAGCTTCAGTTAAAACTGCAGATGACCTATTAAAAGCAGTCGGAGCAAAAGCCTCAAAATATAGTTTTAAGAGATTTGGAGCAAAGTTAGCAATGGGGTTACTTAAGGGTTTCCCACTTATTCGTGTAGCAACCACTGTAGCATCAGTATTTGTATTTCCGTTTATTAATGCTTTCCTCGAAGAAGAGTTAAAAAATTACAAGGTTATAAAGATTTATCCGCTGAAGAAATTTGGTTATGCGTATACTGCTGGTTTTGAAGGCGCTAGAGGGACAGTCTATGGTTCTCCTACTTGGGGTGACCGTGGAAGTCTTGGAGATATCTTTGACTTAATCGAAGATAAGTGTCCAATACTTGGAACTGTATCTGACTTTATCTTTAACGACGAAGTAAAAAGCTTAGCTTATAAGTATCAGAGAGATAATAGTATAATAAATGGAGACCAAACTGCTGCAGACATGGAACTGAAGTACGGACAGTTTTCTGCACACATGGCTGGAGACGAGTTTACGTATCAAGCTACAGGGTATCGTGAACAACAGCTAAGTCCTAGAGCAACGATAGATAAACCTGCATCAATACAGGCTGCAATATCTAGATTAGCTATAAACGATATTGAGAACTATCATAATGACCCGAAGATGAAACACATGAGGCTTATATCCCAAGATTCTAGACTGATGGATTATGTAAATGAACAATTCTTACTTATTGTTCATGAAGACCCAGGTATGGAGACAGGAAGACAAGCCTTGGAGGATGTTCTCATAATAAACGGTAAGCAGTATCGTACTAAGTACTACAAGAGCGTCGATGACGACGGTAACGAAGTCATTGACATACCTTTACTTAATAGAGATGCAATGAATATCCTTTACGAGATAGTTCGAAGAGCAAAGAACTATATGCCTAACGCTAACTCCATGGACCCAAATGAACATTATGAGTCCTTAAAGAACAGTTTCTTATCTGTAAAATCTGCACTTCGCATTGGAGATAAAACCTCTATGGGATGTACAGGAAGTACGTTTATAATTTCAGGTTCAGACGAAACAAGTTATAGAGCATTAAAATCAGCTATTACGACACTTGACTCTGAGATTAAAAACGATAATAATAAGAAACTAGGATACAATACAAACTTATTCTCGTATGACGAAATCGTTGAAGATAGAGAAGTAAGAGTATTTGTGAATCCACCGCTGTTCGAAGATGAAAATACTAAGACGAGATATCAGTCTAAGAATAACAAGGATAATGAGACTGAAGAAGAGTCTGAAGGTTCATCAACAGACGAGGATACTCCAGTAACAAACGAGAAAGCTTCAAGTTCTGACAATAAAGAGAACGAGAAGGACAACGGTACAGAGAAGAAAGATAGTAACACAGAAAAGAAGAACGAGGCTGACTCTGGTTCTTCAGCTGGAACTACGGGAGAATCTAGCAGTGGAGCTAAGAAAGCTGGAGAGTTTACAGGCGAAGAATATCTGTCTGCTTCTGCAAACAGTAACAGTAACGTTAAGGCAGAAGGCAATGGCTCGTATTCGATAACAGTAAATGTATCTAATAGCGAAACAGAAGCTCAAGTTCAGAGAGCAGCACAGACAGTAGCTACATCGACTATAGCTAATTTCAAGGATAAAGATAATTATACCTATGAGATAACATCAGTAGATGTAGCAAATAAGAAGGCAACGATAAGAATTAAGAAGAAGTGAAAGGAGGGAACGGGCGGAGTATAATTTATATTCCGCCCACTTTTTATGTCAAGTGCAAGAAATGCAATGACCACTGAAAGTCAAAAGACATTAGACACTTATAACCTTCAGCAAACATTTGCAGTGGTTACAAAAAGCGATAGCATGAATAATGTTTGTAGTATACAATTTGTAGATGGTGGACATATACGTAATAGAGATAATGTACCGGTTAAAATTTACGGTTCTGGCATGGACTGGTTTCCCGAAAAGGGAGAAACAGTTGAAATACTATATAGCAGTACGATTTGTGAGATAACAGGACGTTTTGCTAATTTCATTCGAGACTTGAAACCAGATACACTTGTAGAACAAGACAGATTGTCTGACGGCATAGGCGGAGCTCCTGGCGGTGTTTGTGACGGTGGACTTTAGGAGGAAGAAACATGCCTGATACAGAAGAAAAAATGAACGTTCTTAGAAAAGATGGCAGTGAAGAGAATTCTACTCAAGAACAGGGGCAGCAACAGAATAAGTCCGGTAATGGTGATAATAAAGAATCTGAAGAAAAACAGAATGACAATAAAGCTAGCACTGGCAAGAGCAGTGGTAAAGGCGCCAGCATAATGGTTAATGTTGGCAAGAACTATGATAACTTTAATACTAATCTTGCGGATATCGAAGAAACTGTTAATTATCCCCAGCGTGGACAAGAAATGTTCCTCATGAGTAAGAAAACTCATTCAAGCATAATGGTCAGACCTAACGGACAGATAAATCTTTCGTCCAGTTTATACTCTCAATATAAACTTAGTCCATCTGGTAAGATATTAGAACAGTCTCTCGAGTCCAATGCTATCACAAACCGTCGAAAGGTAAACGCCGACGACATTGTTATAAATGACCACAAGTTTAATCCGTTTCTTTACGAGCTTACTGACATGAAAGCTCTTGAAACAGCATATAATGATGATATGGTTGTTGGTAATTTCTGTATCTACGGTTCTGTTCTCGTAAAAGCTTGGGAGGTAAACTTACATAGATATGTCTTGTTAAGAAGACCTGCTCGTATACCAATGTTTTCTCCTGTTGTGAATGTTCCTGAAATAAATCCGGGGATTCATGTTACGGACCCATTAAAAATAGATGAGAAGATTCTTGCTAAAAGTAAGAAAGGGTATCAAGTAAACAAAGTTGTATCCGATTCTGCTAGTCTTATCGGCAAAGACGGTGTTGACCGTCCAGGCATTAACCGTAACCCACATCTTACAGTCGGAGGCTCTGGTGGTAATAACGGCGGCTCTGGTGGTAATAACGGCGGCTCTGCTAGTGGAAGCAGTGGAGGAACCAAAGATTATAAATTCAGTAATGTTGGAAGTTCTAACGGGCGTTGTAAAGGCGGCTCAGGCGGCGGTATGGGTTCTAATATTATAGGAAACGATGGGCCTCTCCATAACATGAGTTCAGCTGAAATTGAAGCACTCCGTAGGATATCTATGGGACTCGGTGTTCCTATGGATTGGATATACTGTCAGTGTGCAGAAGAATCTGGATTAGATAGTTATAACGGCGTGAGCGAAGCAGCTAGAGACTACAACAATTATTCAGGTATAATGAATCCAGGCGGAGAAAGCGCAGGACTTAAACGTTACAGTAGTATTAACGAGTGGGCAGACGATTATATTGAAAATATCATGGGTCTGTATTATGCTCCTGATTGTACACAGGCTAAAACAGCTCAAGATTATTATCATTGTTTACAGCATCAGGAACACAAGGAAGAAAATTATAATTTCTCCTATTGTGCTAACCCCGCTGGAGACGCATATGTCAGTAAGATTATGAGTATAGCAAATGATAGACTTGAAGGAAAACTTACAGTATTGAGGTGATAATATGCCTAAGCAAGACAAAAATGGAAATAGCATTCCCGACTATGATTCTTGTGATTCAATATCTGCTTATGAACAAGAATATATAAACTGGGCAAACGGGATATCCATGGCGAAGTTTTGCAAAGACAAAAACATAACTTATGTCCAGGGAGAAACAGAACAGCTATATATAACAGAACAGGCTATTAATCCTAATAAGTTTTATATAGTCACAAATGACAACGGGAACTATTATTTTTATGACGGTGGAGATAAGGACATTCGCAAATCACTACGGAGTCAGAAGAGCGAAATGTCGTCTCGTAAACGTAACATGCGTTGGCAGTCTGGTCTAAAAGATTTGCACGATACCCTTGACGCTGGCAAAGCTGAAATATACGGTAAGGCTAAATATACAGATGAACAACAGGCAGAGTTTAAGGCAGTAGCCGAAGCAGATAAAAATAAAACTCTTACCAAGGAACAAAAAGATGAAAAGATAAAAGCCTTAAACGAGAAGTACGGCACAAGCCTTACAGTGGACTCGACACCTAAGGAAATCGAAAAGGCTAGTAAACAAACTGAAGGTGGCTTCGTTAATAACTTTACAAAGGAATTAAAGAATGCTTATTCTTTAATGGAAGGTAGATATATTCAAAGCGAAGATTCTCGTACAGCATTACAAGCTATTATTGACGGAAAAAATAACGGTAGTCTTGATGCCCAAAAAGCAAATGATGAAATTTATAAATGGAATCAAACTTACGGAAAAGAACAAGGTATCGAGATAAACGGTAAGGCAACGGTTAAAGACATAGAAAAAGTCATGAATAAGAAAAACGGCATCACTAGCATAACCGGAGAGGATGTCGTTAACACAATAAAAGAAGTAGGGAATCTCTCTAGCGTATGGAATAACTCTAACGATTCTATAATAAAGAAGTTTACAGAAAAAGGAATTGACGGAGATACCATGTGGGGAGTTATCACCGGAAAGTATAACAAGGATGATAAAGCTCGCAAAGAACTTGAGAAATTCCAAGAAAAAATAACCGAAGGAAAGCTTACGGAAGAAGAAAAGAAAAAAGAAGTTGAAAGACTTAACAAAGAATACAGTTTAAACTTGAGCAATGACGTTACAGCAGAGCAGATTGCAGAAGTTGTAAGTAGTAACAAAGAGATGAACTACAAACACACTGTAACTCAAATAGCTGAGAAGATAATAGAAGATAAATTAAACGAGCAGCTTAACAAAGTTCTAGAAGAAAAACTAGGAGGTAAACTTAAGAAGTACGGAATCAATTTTTCATTTGAGGGAAGAAACACTATAAAAGAAATAATCGATATAGTTCGTGGCCAGAAGTATATTAAGATTGACCAAGCGAAATTCTTAGAGGGGCTTCAAAAGACTCTTGAAGATAAAATTGACAAGTTAATCGTTCAAAAGGCTGACAAGTATATTG